>ENA-UONT01000085-UONT01000085.1-human-gut-metagenome-genome-assembly--contig:-CS20-NODE-85-length-131635-cov-39.396261_pt1 | contig 131635 bp, 121 predicted proteins | sample MGYA00242459_ERZ724006 | MGnify/ENA metagenome assembly ERZ724006
GAGATGAAGCGAAGCGGAATCGAGATGAGTTTTTCGGTGTAGATTGAAAAAAATCAAATTTGTATGAAGTTTTGAAGGTATATTAAAATAAGACGTAATTCCTATTGCGTCCTTTTTCTATATTTGATATAATATTTGAATATAGGGGATTGGTCAAATGGTATGACAGAAGTCTCCAAAACTTTTAGCGGGAGTTCGATTCTCTCATCCCCTGTTCTTAGACCTTGAAGCAAGATAGTTGTTTCAAGGTTTTTTTATGTTTAAAAATGAAAATAGATGTATTATAATGGGAATAAAGTATTTATTTCAAATAATACTAATTTGTATTTCAAGAAGGAACACAAATGTAAGGAGGATTTTATAATGAAAGAAAAGCTTATGATCAATATAACAAAACCACAGTATGTGCAGGTGTCTGATATTACATATGCGCAGGTGGATTCGTGGTATGATCACTGTCGCAGGGATTTAAAACTCGATTTAATATATCCGGAAGATATGTCTGACAAGCGTTATCCTTGTATAGTATGGATATGCGGTGGTGGATGGATGAGGATGGATAAGTCAGCACATCTATCATATCTTAGCACGCTTGCTCATCAGGGTTTTGTTGTTTGCAGTGTGGAATACCGTACATCAAATGAGGGTTGCTATCCCATGCAGATAGAGGATGTGAAGGCTGCAATCAGGTATTTGAAGGCACATGCAGATAGATACAGAATTGACAAGGAACATTTTGGTGCGATGGGAGAATCAGCCGGAGGATTTTTGACATGTATGGCGGCATTGGATCATGATAAAGCTCATGATGTTGGAGAATATCTTGAAGAGTCAAGCAGTATTCAGGCAGCATGTCCATGGTATCCACCTACTAACCTTAGCACATTTAAGTATAAAGATGCAGAGGAATGCGCTGCATCTATGGAGTCACTTTTACTCGGATATAATACTATGAGAAATATCAAGGAAGCATACAACAGTTCACCGGTATCTAAGGTGACAAAAGATGCTCCTCCATTTTTGATTATTCATGGTATAAATGATCAGACAGTTCCGTTTGAGCAGAGTGAAGAGCTTTATGACAAGCTTATTGAAAATGGATGTGATGCAGATTTGATTGCATTAGAAGGCGCTGACCATGCGGATCTGCAGTTTTTCCAGGATGAACTGTGGGATAGGATAATCGAGTTTTTTAAGACCAAATTGGGATAAAATCATGTCATATAGTAGCTCTTAAGAATATTTTTTAGACGGAATAAAGTCTGTTTATAAAGGCTACGATATTTTTTGCAACTGAATAGTTACGATAATTATTATAAATAAAAACCATAGTATCTTAATGCATTTAAGATACTATGGTTTTTGTGCTTATGAACCATAACAATATTTTTCCAAAAATTTTCACTTGATTTACCCGAACATATGTTGTATAATGCAAACAGATGTTCGATAAAATAAGGAGGCCTTATGTTAACGTCAATCAGTGCTGATATTATGGAAAAACTTAAGATTCTGTCTGATGCGGCAAAGTTTGATGTTGCATGCACTTCCAGTGGGGCATCCCGTTCGGGTAATGGAAATGATATGGGGAGTGCATTTGCCAGTGGAATATGTCATTCGTTTACAGCTGATGGCAGGTGTATATCGCTTCTCAAGATCCTTTTTACAAATGAATGTATTTATGATTGCAAATACTGTATCAACAGATGCACTAATGATGTTGAAAGAGTGACATTTACGCCTGAGGAGGTATGTAACCTTACTGTTGAGTTTTACAGACGCAATTATATAGAGGGACTTTTCTTAAGCTCCGGTATCATAGAATCGCCCGAGCATACCATGCAGCTTTTATATACCACGCTTTTTCTTTTGAGAAACAAATATCATTTCAATGGGTATATACACATCAAGGGTATACCGGGAGCCTCCTCTGAGGTCCTTGAGATGATTGGATATCTTTGTGATAGGATGAGTGTTAATCTGGAGTTGCCCACAGCGGAAGGGCTTAGGGCAGTTGCTCCGAATAAGGCGCGTAAAAACATTCTTACACCTATGAGATTTATTCAAAATGGTATAAAGGACAGCCGAATGTATCATGGCAATAGCAGTATGAAAAACCGTATGTATATAGATGAGCAGGCATATTATGAGCAGATGGCCGAAATAAAAGATAGTACTGCAAGATTATCAGAGTATCACAGAAGCCTTAGGGTTGCTACAGATTGCGGGAAGGCTGATAAGCTTGCAGAAAAAAGCTGGGGCATGGGAGTGCAGCTTGATCCGGGAGTTGTCTGTGAGACAACGGACGTTTCTTATGGAGCTGGTGATTATATCAATAATACAGGCTTAAGTATCAAAAGACCGGACAGATATTATGTGCCGGCGGGGCAGAGTACACAGATGATTGTGGGAGCAACCGGAGAGAGTGATTATCAGATTATATCTGTAGCAGAAGCAATGTACAACAGGTTTGATATGAAGAGGGTATTTTACTCGGCTTTTGTGAATGTTAATATGGATGAATCATTACCGGGTATCGGGCAGCCGCCACCGTTAAAGAGAGAGCACAGGCTTTATCAGGCAGATTTTCTTATGAGATTTTATGGCTTTAAGGCAGGAGAGCTTTTGTCGGAGGATAATCAGAACTTTAATGATTATATTGATCCAAAGTGTCAGTGGGCTGTAGGTCATCTGGAGTGTTTTCCGGTTGAGATTATGACGGCGGATTATTATACCCTTCTCAGGGTCCCGGGAATAGGCACTAACAGTGTCAGGCGTATTATAAAAGCCAGAAAACATGCAAAGCTTTCGTTTACAGATTTAAAGAAAATGGGTGTCGTGCTCAAAAGAGCACTGTACTTTATCACCTGTGATGGTCGTATGATGTACAATACAAAGCTTGATGAAAGCTATATTACAAGGCATCTCATATATAACGAAAGGCCGGATACTATGCTTTTAGCTGATAATAAATCATGTACTTATGAGCAGATGAGTATATTTGATTTTATATCTGAATAGACAATATTTTTGTAAAGCTGCAGGGAGAAGTATGCATGGATAATATAATACTTAGATGTGATAATAATATAAATGGAATTTTTACCGCTATATATGATGCTTTTGTATACAAAAATCAAATGCAAAAAGAAAATCACGAAGTATACCGGGACAATATTTCTATTGAGATAGGCATTGGAGGAAACTATACACTTTTTTCAAAGATGATAGATATTGAAACAGATGAGATAAAGGTACAAAAGACAATTTTGACAATTCAAAAGAAGCTTGGTTTTAAGATATATGAGACTGTATTTGATGCTTTGTGCCATTATTCTGATAATAGAGCAACAATAGCGCTTGGATTTCTTGTCAGAGCATTTAAGGTGGGACAAAGGATTATGGAGCATATGACCGATAAATATGTTATGGAGGTATTTGAGCTTTCAAGAAAGGTAAATAAAGAGGCTGACAAGATAAGAGGGTTTATTCGTTTTAGTGATAATGGAAACTATCTGCTGGCGCACTTTGAACCAAAATGCGATATGATACCGGTTGTTATGTGGCATTTTGTGGACAGGTATCCCGGTGAAAATTTTGTAATCTATGATGATAGAAGAAGGTATGCAGTGGTCCACCCGAGGCTTAAGGAGTGCTTTTATATCAATGAAAGTGAATTTGAACAGCTTGAGAGAAGTGTGCCGGTGAAGACAGACAGTTTTGAGCAGTTATGGAAGGTGTATTTTGAGCACACTGATATAAGGGAGCGGTTCAATCCACAATGTCAGCGCAATCTTTGTCCAAAGTGGTATAGGAAGAATATGGTGGAATTTACCTGATTTTTGAAAGAAATCAATTGTTGCCGGTTACACTGTGGTGTGTGAACAGTAATATAGTGACAGAAATACCAATAAATGATACAATTTATACATGTATACTTAAACATAACGATACTATATCAGGGTGATGCTATGCAGATATCAAATTTGGTAAGTCAATACAACAATTCAGTGGCAAATGGTGAGCAGATTTTGGCAAGATAAGCTTAAGGCAAAAATTGACTAAAGATAGTGTGTAGGTTATATGATATGTGAGGCAGTTATGAATAAAAGAAGTGTTGGAAGTATATATGAGCAGCTTGCAGCTGAGCAGTTGATAAATATGGGATATAGTGTACTTGCCTGCAATTACAGAAACCGCTTTGGAGAGATAGATATAATAGCAAAGGATGGAGATACAATATGTTTTTGTGAGGTGAAATACCGTAGGGATAATGGCTGCGGCAGGGCTCTTGAAGCAGTTGGTTATAGCAAACAGAAAAAAATCATATCAGTTGCAAGGTATTATCTTATGACACATGGTCTGAATGAGTGGACGCCATGCAGATTTGATGTGATAGCAGTGGACGATGACGAGGTTACTGTGTTGAAGAATGCATTTGAGGGCAGTCAATAACTATTGGCTTGGCAGTTACGGACAGGTATTACGAAACCGTTAATTTATAAACGTTTGACCAGACTATTTCGTGAAAACAGACAAGGAACAGGAAATTATAAAAAGCAATAGTTATCGGTAATATATAGTTGCATATATAAATATGAAGACAGACATTGATAAGAATATAAAGAAGGATAAGAATATAAAGATGGATAAGAATATGCAGGCTGAAAACATACACAAAAATGTTGATGAAATTACTATAAATGATTTTGTTACAAAGAATGATAAAGATGTTCTGGAATTAGAAAAGCACGTCCTTTCAAGCGGAAGTGTTGTTCCTTTGTTACATTTTAGGAAGCTAAATGAGCTTTCTATGATAGAGCATTGCTTTACAACACGTCTTGGTGGACTCAGTGAAGGGATGTTTGAAAGCTTAAATCTAAGCTTTACACGTGGAGATGACGAGGAAAAGGTCTTAGAAAACTATAAAAGAGTGGCGGAGGCAATCGGAGCAGAGGCAGGACAGATTGTTACGACAGACCAGACACATACTACCAATGTTTTGAGAGTTGGAAAAAAGCAGTGTGGCATCGGGGTGACAAGAAAGAGACCATATACAGATGTGGACGGACTTATCACGAATGAGCCAAATGTTGTGCTTGCCACATTTTATGCTGATTGTGTACCGCTTTATTTTGTTGATCCGGTACATAGGGCAATAGGACTTAGCCATTCGGGCTGGAGAGGTACTGTAAATCGCATGGGAAAACAGACGCTTATTGCTATGAACAGGGAGTTTGGTACCGAGGCACATGATGTTATAGCAGCGATAGGTCCTTCAATATGTCAGGACTGCTATGAGATAAGTCAGGATGTTGCAGAGTGTTTTGTGGATGAGTTTGCGACAACAGACGATCCTCATGCGAGTGATATTCTGCTCTATAAGGGAGCTGGCAAATATCAGCTCAATCTTTGGGAATGTAACAGGAGAGTGCTTGTGGAGGCAGGAGTACAGGAAGACAATATTGCCATAAGCAATATATGCACTTGTTGTAATCCCTCTCTTTTATTTTCGCATAGAGCAAGTCATGGAAAGCGTGGAAATCTTGGAGCTTTTATGTTTCTTAAGTAATTTTCGCACAATCTATTAAGGAAATAATAAGAAATGCCTAAAGCTATATATGTTAAAATAGGTGTATCACGTTGGATAGTACACTGTGCGGGAACTGATGCTGCCAGACAGTTTTTGGTTCTTTGAATTAATATAAAAGGCACAGCGGTACTGGCGTATATGAACCGGGGAGAACGATATGCAGTTAAATTATCGAGATTCAAAGCCTATTTATGAACAAATTAAGGAAGGCATCAGACGAATGATTGTTATGAATGTTATTAAGCAGGACGAAAAGCTACCGTCTGTACGTGTGCTTGCCTGCAAGTATGCAATCAATCCTAACACTATCGCAAAAGCATACAAGGAACTTGAGGAGGAAGGCTATCTTTATACTAAAAGTGGTAAAGGAACCTTTGTTGCTGATGCTAAGACAGCCAGGCAGAGTCTGACAAGGAATTTGAAAATACTCTTTGATCAGGTGGTGACAGAGTTATTTGTGCTTGAAACACCTGTTGAGGAATTGAGAACAAGAATGGATGATGCGAAAGAGCAGCTGAGCATGGAAGATGACTTAGTCAGATTTGTAACACAAGATATGCAGACAGAAGATGTTGTGACAGAGGGTAATGATGATACAGATAAATAATTTAGTGAAAAAATTTGACGATTTTACGGCACTTGATGGTGTGAATATGAACGTGGAAAAAGGAGCTGTCTATGGGCTTGTAGGCCCAAACGGAGCCGGCAAATCTACACTTATCAGGCATATTACAGGAGTAATGAGACAGGATGCAGGGGAAGTGTTTATTGAAGGTGAGCCTATATATGAAAATGCAAGGATTAAAGGACATATGGCTTACATTCCGGATGATATGTTTTATTTTTTGCAATCTGATACAATTAATATGATGCATTATTATAAGGGAATGTATCCAAATTTTGATGAGAAGCAGTTTTACAGGATGCAGGAGTTTTTCCCATCTATAGATGTTAAAAGAAATATCAGAAAGCTTTCGAAGGGGATGCAGAAGCAGGTTGCCTTCTGGCTTGCACTGTGCTGTAAACCAAAGCTTATTGTGCTCGATGAGCCTGTTGATGGGCTTGATCCTGTTATGAGAAGACAGATATGGTCTATCATGCTTGATGATGTAGCTGTTAATAATACCACAGTTGTTGTATCGTCCCATAATCTGCGTGAGCTTGAGGATGTATGTGATCATGTAGGTATTCTTAATAATGGAAAGATTATGATAGAGAGGTCACTTACGGAGCTGCAGGGCAATATTTCAAAGATTCAGATTGCGTGTCCGTTTGGTATGCCTAAGATACCACAGGATTTTAAAGTGCTTCATATGTCAAATATAGGAAGAGTATACACTGTTATAGTACGTGGAGAGCCAGATGCTGTAGTAAAGGCGATTACAGATGGCAAAGACAGTCCGCAGGTAGTGGATGTACTGCCTCTTACTCTGGAGGAAATATTTATCTATGAGATGGGAGGAGAGGACTATGAAGTCAAAGATATCATTTATTAATAGAACTATGCTGCAAAAGAATGTAAAGCTTTACTGGCCAATCTGGACACTGTATACAATAGTGTTATTACTCAACGGTCCGTTTTCCATGTGGAGCAGATTTAAGAATGCAGAGTTTATTTATGGTAAAAACTGGCATAAGTATATGCTTGATATCATATCCCCGGCTATCAGCATGGAGGCGGATATGATTTTCATTTTTGTCATGGCATTGGTTACAGGCATGGCAATGTTCAGTTACCTGTATAATTCGAGAGCTTGTAATATGATTCACTCTATGCCTGTGACAAGGCGGCAGCTTTTTTCGACCAATGTGTTGACAGGTCTGCTGTTTATGTGGATTCCGCAGATAATTAAGTACATTATGTCGTTTGTTATATGTATATCATATGGAAATACTAAGGTGGTACATATTGGAATCAATCTGCTTGCTGCAATGGGAATATCATTTTTTATGTACAGCCTGGTGTGTCTGTGCGCAATGATTACAGGACAGCTGGTTTCTGTGGCGGTGATGTATGCGGTTGTCAATCTTTTGTATGGAGGAGCGGTTATTGCCATTGCCAATGTGCTCACATATGTATCATACGGGCTTCCATATATGGAATTTGTAAGGAAAATAAGTGTTACGTGGTTTGCACCCATGTTGCAGCTTCTCAATCGTGTAGGATTTCATCCTGGCATGAAGAAAGCAGGGGATGATTATTACTGTATTAAATATACCTTCAGAGGTACAAACACTATCGTAGTCTATGTCATCGCGGCGGCAGTTATATACTTTATTTCTTATAAGATTTATAAGCACAGAGATTTGGAAAATGCAGGAAGCTTTATTGCCATTCCAAAACTTAAGCCGGTTTTCAGATGGGTGCTTGGCTGTCTTGGAGGACTGATTTTATCTACTGTCACAGCGTCGCTTTTGCTTGGACTTAGAATCAGCATTGGCGTTCCTGCAATTATGATGCTTGCAGTGGTGCTTGGAATCATAGTCTTCTTACTTTTAGAGATGATTATAAGGAAGAATTTTAAAATTTTTTCTAAAGCACTATTTAAGGAAATCATTGCTTTTGGTGGGTTTGTTGTAGTTGTATTTGGAGGTATAACAGTTTACGGAAATGTGCAGGAAAATTATATACCGAAGCTTGCTGATATTGATTCTGCCAGTATAGCCATAGATTTTGATATCAACCTGGAGGGAAAGGATGTTGAAAAGATTTTAGAGACTCAAAAGATACTTATGGCGCAGAAAAAGGATTATTTTAAAAAGAGATATAATGATTCCTGGAATATTACGATCTCATATACATTAAAAAACGGAGAAAAGGTCAACCGTGTATATCATACAACCGATGATTTTAATCCACATAAGCAGTGCAGGGCGATTATGGCGGAGGAAAATAAACCACAGAATATTATTAATGCCATAATGCAGTGTGATACGACAGATATTACCTTTATCAATGGCTCGGCAGAGCAGTATGATGATAAATATGTAGATGTGCTGAATGAGAGCTTTAACGGAAAAGTTGCAGCGGATATTTTTGAGGCTGTAAAGAAGGATGTTGAGGCCGGTGTAATGCAGGAATATAATTTGAAGAGAATGCTTGACGGAGTGGATAAGGATAACAGCTATATGTACGATCTTATGCTGAATTTTACAGTGCCAAAGGGCAACAGGATTGGAAAAAGCTGGAATGTCTATGGCTTCACATGGTATGAGGAGCTGTTGGATATACTGGGTGTGACAAAGGAGTATTCTGATTTTGAGGATGCCCGTTCCGATGGTATTGAAACGTATTCGGTCAACATTAGTTTTGGCGAAAACTGTACTAATCTGATAGCTGTTCTTAAAGAAAATGGATTAATTTCATCAAAAGAACCACTTTTGACATATGAATAGTTGTCTCTGTAAATGATATTGTGATATAATTACTCTGTTATAGATGTTTTGTTTATTATTTTATCATTATTCTGAATAGTTACAATTAGTCTATAATCTAATATGAATTTAGAACAGGAGAGTATATGAGCAGACCAGTAGTGGCCATCGTTGGCCGTCCAAATGTTGGAAAATCTACTCTCTTCAATGCGCTTGCAGGAGAGAGGATATCTATAGTAAAGGACACTCCGGGTGTCACAAGAGACAGAATCTATGCAGATGTATCATGGCTTGATTATAATTTTACCATGATTGATACAGGTGGTATTGAGCCGGAATCCGGAGACGTGATACTGTCACAGATGAGAGAGCAGGCACAGATTGCTATAGACACCGCAGATGTTATTATTTTTATTACAGATGTGAAGCAGGGACTTGTTGATTCCGATTCAAAGGTAGCGGATATGCTTCGTCGTTCACACAAGCCGGTTGTATTAGTTGTCAATAAGGTGGACAGCTTTGAAAAGTATATGACTGATGTGTATGAGTTTTATAACTTAGGAATTGGTGATCCACATCCTATATCTGCAGCTTCGATGCTCGGACTTGGAGATATGCTTGATGAGGTTGTAAAGCATTTTCCGGATTCATCTAAGCAGAACGATGAGGATGACAGACCGAGGGTTGCTATAGTAGGTAAGCCTAATGTAGGTAAGTCATCACTTATCAACAAGCTTGCCCGTGAGGACAGGGTAATAGTGTCAGATATAGCAGGCACCACAAGAGATGCTATCGATACAGCCATAAAATATGATGGTAAGGAGTATATATTTATCGATACAGCCGGTCTCAGGCGCAAGAATAAGATAAAAGAGGATATAGAGCGATACAGTATTATACGTGCAGTTTCCGCAGTTGAGAGAGCTGATGTTGTCATTGTAGTGATAGATGCTACAGAGGGAGTTACTGAGCAGGATGCTAAAATTGCGGGTATTGCCCACGAAAGAGGCAAGGGAATTATCATTGCTGTCAATAAATGGGATGCCATTGAAAAGGATAATAATACCGTAAAGCAGCACACAGAGAAAATCAGACAGATATTAAGCTTTATACCATATGCAGAGATACTGTTTATTTCGGCAAAATCAGGTCAGAGACTCAACAAGATATTTGAGCTCATCGATGTTGTTATAGAAAATAACTCAATGCGTGTTGCAACAGGAGTGCTAAATGAGATCGTTACGGAGGCAGTTGCCATGCAGCAGCCGCCTACAGACAAGGGCAAGAGACTTAAGATATACTATGTGACTCAGGTTTCGGTTAAGCCGCCTACCTTTGTAATCTTTGTAAACGACAAGAATCTTATGCATTTCTCATATACCAGATATCTTGAGAACAGAATCAGGGATACATTTGGTTTCAGGGGAACTGCACTTAAGTTTATTACAAGAGAACGAAAGGAAAATGAGTAAAATGATACTGGCTAGGATTTTAGCATTGGTCGTAGGATATTTCTTTGGAACCTTTCAGACCGGATATTTTTATGGTAAGGCACATGGAATAGATGTAAGAGAGCATGGAAGCGGCAATTCGGGCACCACCAATACGCTTCGGACACTTGGATGGAAGGCCGGTGCAGTTACCTTCTTTGGTGATTTGTTCAAGGCAATCATAGCGGTTTTGATATTTTATTTCATATATAGAAATACATATCCACAGGCTGTTAAATGCATAGAGCTGTATGCAGGCTTTGGAGCGGTGCTTGGACACAATTTTCCGTTCTTTCTCAATTTTAAGGGAGGAAAGGGAATAGCATGTACATCAGGTGTGATACTTGCTGTATGTCCGATTGCGGCTCCGATATGTTTGGTATTGTTTATTCTTGCTGTAGCCATAACAAGATATGTCTCGCTTGGTTCTATACTGGTTGTTATATCGTTTCTGATTCAGGCAATTGTGTTTAACCATATGGGGCTGCTTGGAGTAAGTGGCAATTATGCGGTCGAGTTTGATATACTTGCTGCTTGTTTTACGGCGATGGCTATCTGGCGACACAGAGCCAATATCAAGAGACTTTTAAGCGGAACTGAAAATAAATTTGGTCAGAAGGCAAAGTAAATAATAGTTTTTGATTATAATAATTATATAAAATACGAGGCATAGAAAATGAGTAGAGTAGGTATTATAGGTGCAGGAAGCTGGGGAACAGCATTATCCCTGGTGCTTGCAAATAACGGACATTCTGTTGAAATATGGTCAATCGTGGAGAGCGAGATTGAGATGCTTAAAGAAAAGCATGAGCATATTGATAAGCTTCCTGGAGTAAAGCTTCCGGATAGCATTACCTTTACAACAGATATAGAGGAAACGATCAAAAATAACGATATACTTGTACTTGCGGTACCTTCTGTATTCACCAGAAGCACAGCAGTAAAAATGGCTCCGTTTGTGAAGGAAGGACAGATAATTGTCTGTGTGGCAAAGGGAATTGAAGAAAACACTCTTATGACCATATCTGATGTGGTAGAGAGTGAGATACCTTGCGCTGATGTGGCTGTAATGTGTGGACCTTCACATGCAGAGGAGGTCGGACAGCTGCTTCCTACGACTGTTGTTGCAGGAGCAAGGACACAGAAGACCGCTGAGATAGTACAGGATCTTTTTATGAATGAGGTATTTCGTGTGTATACAAGTCCTGATGTGCTTGGAATGGAGCTTGGAGGTTCCCTCAAGAATGTCATAGCACTTGCAGCAGGCATGGCAGACGGACTTGGCTATGGAGATAATACAAAGGCAGCGCTTATTACCAGAGGAATTGCAGAAATATCTGTGCTTGCGATTGAGATGGGAGCAAAGGCGGAGACACTTTTTGGACTGACAGGTATCGGAGACCTTATTGTTACATGTGAGAGTCGGCACAGCCGTAATAGAAAGGCCGGAATGCTCATAGGTCAGGGACACACAATGGATGAAGCAACAAAAGAAGTCAAGATGGTTGTAGAGGGCATATATTCAGCAAAGGCAGCACTTGCCCTTGCAGAAAAATATGATGTAAGGATGCCGATTATCGAGGAAGTAAACAGAGTGCTTTTTGAGGATAAGCCGGCAAAGGAGGCTGTCTCAGAGCTTATGCTTCGTGACAGGAAGATTGAGCACTCAAGTCTGGAGTGGAAATAATTAGTTAACAGGTTGGGTAATAAATGGCTATAGACAGTCATATATAAAATTGCATCAGGGGAAATTATAAAATGAAAATAAATATAAAAAAATTGACAACCACAGCCAAAATCCCTACAAGGGGAAGTGAATATGCAGCAGGCTATGATTTATATGCCGACATTACTAAGGAGCTTGTCGTTGAGCCACATGAGACAGCAAAGATAGGCACGGGGCTTTCGATAGAGATTCCTGACGGATATTTTGGGGCAGTTTTTGCCAGAAGCGGTTTAGCTGCAAAGCAGGCACTTCGCCCGGCAAACTGCGTGGGTGTGTGTGACAGTGATTACAGGGGAGAGTATATTGTGGCTCTTCACAATGATGGAACGCAGGCACGCACTATTAATCCCGGAGATCGTATAGCGCAGCTTGTGGTCATGCCATATCTGGCTGTTGAGTTTAATGAGGTATCAGAGCTTTCAGATACGAAGCGCGGTGCCGGTGGATTCGGTTCTACAGGCGCTAATTAATCACAAATGAGTTACAATTAAAACAAATCTTTACTTGAAAAGGGGGACTTATCATGGAAAATCGTATTGTAAAATTTAAATCAAAGGAGAGTGCAGGCTTAAACTTACACGCTATACCGGGACATTTCGCTACAAGTCATTCGCATATTAATTATTATGTAGATGTGACAAGCATCAAGACCCGTGTGTCCGAGGCGAAGGAAGCAGCAAAGGCTCTTTACACCAAGGTACCGCATCATTCATATATAGATACAATCGTATGTATGGATGGAACAGAAATGATTGGTGCATTCTTAAGCCAGGAGATTGAGAGAAACGGACTTATGTCTGTGAACAAGCACGAGACAATTTACGTTGTATCGCCTGAGATTAACAACGGACAGATGCTTTTCAGGGATAACAATAAGGGCGCTATAGATGGCAAGCATGTTGTACTTCTTCTGGCAACTACCACGACAGGTGAGACGATCAGAAGAGCGATGGAGTGTATCAACTATTATGGCGGTATGGTCACATGTATTGCGTCCATATTCTCAACCATCGATGAGGTCAATGGAGTAAAGATTGATAAGCTGTTTGATGACGATGATGTGGTAAACTACCAGACATATCCTGTTACAGAGTGTCCATTCTGCAAGAAGGGGCTGCCGATTGAGGCTATGGTCAATGGCTTTGGATATTCTAAGCTGTAATTAGTACGTTTATTGCAGTAATTACCTTGTAATTGTTTCGATATCAGACTGTGTTTCGTCATAATGACAACAACACGTTAAATTATTTGGCGGATTGACTATAGCCAATTGACGATATGTTTTGTATTATAAAGATACAAAGAAACAAGGTAACAGACAGTCAAGGCACTGAACAGTTACATATATGTACATAATACTTAGGAGGTATTTTTAAAATGGCAAGTTTATCATTAAAGAACGTTTGCAAAGTTTATCCAAACGGATTTGAGGCAGTTAAGGATTTCAACCTTGAAGTAGAAGATAAAGAGTTCATCATCTTCGTAGGACCTTCAGGATGTGGAAAATCAACAACACTTCGTATGATCGCAGGTCTTGAGGAGATTTCTTCAGGAGAGCTTATCATCGACGGAAAGGTTATGAATGACGTAGAGCCAAAGGATCGTGATATCGCAATGGTATTCCAGAACTACGCTCTTTACCCACATATGACAGTATTTGACAACATGGCATTTGGACTTAAGCTTAGAAAAGTTCCAAAGGATGAGATTAAGGCAAAAGTTGAGGAGGCAGCAAGAATCCTTGACCTTGAGAAATTATTAGACCGTAAGCCAAAGGCTCTTTCAGGTGGACAGAGACAGCGAGTTGCTATGGGTCGTGCAATCGTTCGTAATCCTAAGGTATTCCTTATGGATGAGCCTTTATCAAACCTTGATGCAAAGCTTCGTGTACAGATGAGATCTGAGATTTCTTCATTACATAACAGATTAGGTGCAACAATCATCTACGTTACACATGATCAGACAGAGGCTATGACACTTGGAACAAGAATCGTTGTTCTTAAAGATGGTGTTATCATGCAGGTAGACAGCCCACAGAAGCTTTACAATCAGCCAAACAACCTGTTCGTTGCAGGATTCATTGGATCACCACAGATGAACTTTGTAGATGCTCAGTGTGTTGTTGAGGGAGCAAAGGTATTCCTTAAATTCGATAAATACCAGGTTGAGCTTCCAGAGGCAAAGGCTAAGAAGCTTATCGATGGCGGTTATGCAGGAAAGAACGTAGTATTCGGTATCAGACCTGAGGATATCTACGATTCAGCAGAGCATCTTAATAAATTTGCTACATGCAAGATTGATTCAGATGTTACAGGATATGAGTTACTTGGTGCAGAGGTATTATTATACTTCACAGTTGCAGGCGCAAATATGTCAGCAAGAGTTGATTCAGATACAACAGCTCGTTACGGTGATCACATTGAGCTTGCATTTGATCCACACAAGATTCATGTATTTGATAAAGAAACTGAATTGACAATTACCAACTAGTTCGTTAAAATTAAATAGTTGTAAATTGACAGACCGGGTGTATAATTTACACCCGGTTTTCTTTTGCGAATGTATGTGAGGTTCTGAAAAGTTAAGTTACGGTGTTAAATTATAGCAAGGTTACAGCTTATGACTTGTAGAGACTTTTTACTTGTCTGCGTCAGAACAGTAATGAGAGGATAGGAATATGATTACGAATCAGAAACTGAAAAAATCACTTGAGGAAATAAAAAATATTACTTCGTTTGATGCGATTTTATACTCAGCCAAGGGAAAGCATCTGACAGGTACGGTGGAAGAGCCGGAACATAGCGACATTTTTGTGAAGGAGTTTATAGTATCCGAAGAGGATGTTAGGGAAAAAAATGATGCAATAGCATTTGCGGTTGAAATTGATTCAGAGCTTGAGTATGTGCTTGTAATGTTCTGTCAGTATACGAGTGAGAATCTTGTAATAGGCAGGATGGCAGTTTGTCAGCTTCGTACACTTGTGCTTGGTGAGTCAGAGCGATATGACAGAAATAATTTTATTCAGAATATTCTTCTTGGCAATATGCTTGGTTCTGATATAATAAACCGTGCCAAGAAATTACATATAGAAAACAGAAAACGAGTAGTATATGTTATAGATACCGGAAAGAACTGCAATGAGATAGCTGTTGAGCTTGTAAAGAATCTGGCTGATATCAGAAGCGGTGATTTTGTGGTGGCGATGGATGAACATAATGTAGTGCTGGTAAAGGATGTTGAGGACATAGATCCGGCTAAGCTTCAGGAAAAGCTTTCATCTATTGCAGGAAGTCTGGTTGACAATCTGCTTGCAGAGGCTATGATTAAGGTACGGGTGGGCTATGGCAATCCGACGGATGTTCTTCCAAAGCTTGCAGAGTCTTATCAGGAGGCAAAAATGGCGCTTGAGGTTGGCAGGCTGTTTTATGTGGAAAAGGAAATTATGGCATATGACAGGCTGGGCATAGGAAGACTTATTTATCAGCTTCCAATGAGCCTGTGTGAGATGTTTATCCGTGAGGTTTTTGGTGACGAGGTGCCACAGATACTTGATGATGAGGAGGCAATGTCTACAATCTCCAAGTTCTTCGAGAACAATCTGAACATTTCAGAGACTGCAAGACAGCTTTATGTGCATAGAAATACGCTTGTTTACAGACTTGAGCGTATTGAGAAGGCGATAGGGCTTGATATAAGAACCTTTGATGATGCTATGATATTCAAAATAGCTACGATGGTGTTAGCACATATCAAGGATAGCAGGCAAGGCAGATAATATAATTATTACGCAATTTAAAGAAGTAGGAGACAAGTATGGCCAAGAAGCAAACATACGATGAGAAGAGCATAGCAATTTTAGAAGGACTTGAGGCAGTCAGAAAAAGACCGGGTATGTATATAGGAAGTGTCACAACCAAGGGACTAAACCATCTGATATATGAGATTGTGGACAACTCCGTAGATGAGCATCTGGCAGGTGCCTGTGATACCATAAGGGTAACTCTTGAGAAAAACGGTTCGTGTACGGTGGAGGATAACGGACGTGGAATACCTGTAGGTATGCATGCAAAGGGCGTTTCTGCGGCACGAGTTGTATTTTCTACACTGCACGCCGGAGGAAAATTCGACAATTCTGTATACAAGACCAGCGGAGGTCTGCACGGAGTTGGTTCGTCGGTTGTAAATGCACTATCCACATATATGGATGTGGAGATAAGCAGAGATGGCTTTATCCACCATGACAGATATGAAAAGGGTGTTCCTGTTGTGGAGCTTGAAAATGGCCTGCTTCCTACTATAGGTAAAACCAAAAAGACAGGAACAAGGATTAATTTCCTGCCTGACCCGGAGATTTTTGAGAAGACTAGATTCAAGGAAGAGGATGTAAAGAACAGACTTAAGGAGACTGCGTATCTCAATCCGAAGCTTACAATCATATACGAGGACAAACGAGGCGATGAGACAGAGCATATTGAGTATCATGAGCCTGAGGGTATTATCGGTTTTGTAAAGGATTTGAATAAAAATATTGAAAAGTTGCATGATGTCATTTACTTTACAGGAGAGAGTGAGAATATAAAGGTTGAGGTGGCTTTTCAGTATACAAGCGAGTTTCATGAGAATATTCTAGGTTTTTGCAACAATATATACAATTCTGAGGGTGGAGCGCATATCACAGGCTTTAAGACAGCCTTTACAGGTATTATAAACTCATATGCCAGAGAGCTTGGTATATTAAAGGACAAGGATGCGAATTTCAATGGAGCAGATGTCAGAAATGGCATGACTGCTGTAGTGTCAGTAAAGCATCCTGACCCTAGATTCGAGGGTCAGACAAAGACAAAGCTTGACAATCAGGATGCAAACCGTGCAACTGCCAAGGTGACAAATGATGAGGTACCGCTTTATTTTGACAAGAATCTTGAGGTCTTAAAGACGGTAATATCATGTGCTGAGAAGGCCGCAAAGATTAGAAAAGCTGAGGAGAAGGCAAAGACCAATCTGCTCACAAAGCAGAAGTTTTCATTTGATTCAAACGGAAAGCTTGCAAACTGTGAGAGCAGGGATGCTTCTAAGTGCGAGATTTTCATAGTCGAGGGAGATTCGGCCGGAGGCTCGGCAAAGATGGCAAGAAACCGTATGTTTCAGGCAATCATGCCGATTCGAGGCAAGATTTTGAATGTTGAAAAGGCAAGTATTGATAAGGTACTGGCAAACGCTGAAATAAAGACAATGATAAATGCGTTTGGCTGCGGATTTTCGGAAGGGTATGGAAATGATTTTGATATAACAAAGCTTCGCTATGACAAAATCATCATTATGGCCGATGCCGATGTGGACGGAGCTCATATCTCCACACTGCTTTTGACTCTGTTCTTCAGGTTTATGCCTGAGCTTATTTTAGAGGGACATGTATATGTTGCCATGCCTCCGCTTTACAAGGCTATTCCGTCAAAGGGCGAGGAAAAATATTTGTATGACGATGCGGAGCTTGACAAGTACAGAAAGACACATACAGGCAAGTTTACGTTGCAAAGATATAAGGGTCTTGGAGAGATGGATGCGGATCAGCTCTGGGATACCACACTAAATCCCGCAACAAGGATGCTAAAGCGTATTGAAATAGAGGATGGGCGCCTGGCAAATGATGTGACATCACTGCTTATGGGTAGTGATGTGCCACCGAGAAAAGAGTTCATATACGAGCATGCGCATGACGCGGAGCTGGATGTGTAAGCATGACGTTTCTGCTTTGGGTTCTCAGTGGTTCTGAATAGTTAAGCAGTATTTATAATCGGAGAAAGACATGGATAGAAATATAGATAACAATGTAGACAACAATATAATTCAGACCGAATATTCGGAGCTGATGCAGAAATCATATATTGACTATGCGATGAGTGTCATTATAGCAAGAGCCCTGCCGGATGTACGCGATGGGCTTAAGCCTGTACAAAGGCGTACACTTTATGATATGCATGAGCTGGGCATCAGGTACGACAAGCCATATAGAAAGAGTGCGCGTATAGTCGGTGATACAATGGGTAAATATCATCCGCACGGCGATTCATCAATCTATGATGCGATGGTTGTTTTGGCACAGGATTTCAAAAAGGGCATGCCGCTTATCGATGGACACGGTAATTTTGGTTCAATCGAAGGAGACGGAGCCGCTGCCATGCGTTATACAGAGGCAAGACTTCAAAAAATCACACAGGAAGCATATCTTGCTGATCTAGACAAAAATGTGGTTGATTTCATTCCAAACTACGACGAGACAGAAAAAGAGCCAGAGGTGCTTCCGGTCAAGGTGCCGAACCTTTTGATAAATGGAGCTGAGGGTATAGCAGTCGGCATGGCTACAAGCATTCCGCCACACAATTTTGGCGAGGTGGTGGACGGTGTGATTGCTTATATGAAAAATCCTGATATTACCACAGCCGAGATGATGCAGTATATAAAGGGGCCTGATTTTCCGACAGGAGGCATTGTTGCAAATCAGGATGATCTTGCAGCAATATATGAGACAGGACAGGGAAAGATAAAAATCCGTGGAAGAATCGAAATAGAGAAGGGTAAGGCAGGAAAGGACAAGCTTGTCATTACGGAAATTCCATACACAATGATTGGTGCCAATATAGGAAAATTCTTAAATGATGTCTATTCACTTGTCGAGTCAAAAGCGACAACGGATATTGTGGATATAACCAACCAGTCATCGAAAGAGGGAATAAGAATTGTCTTAGAGCTTAAAAAAGGTGCTGATGTTGAGGCACTTAAGAACCTTTTGTATAAAAAGACAAAGCTGGAGGACACTTTCGGTGTAAATATGCTGGCCGTCGCAAATGGAAGACCTGAGACGCTTGGTCTTGTACCCATCATAAGGCATCATGTCAATTTCCAGTATGAGATTGCAAAAAGAAAGTATAAGACACTTCTTGCAAAGGAGCAGGAGAAAGAAGAAATACAGCAGGGACTCATAAAGGCCTGTAACGTGATAGATCTGATTATTGAAATATTAAGAGGAAGCCGTGACCAGAAAATGGCAAAGGCATGTCTCATAAACGGAGAGACAGAGGGGATTAAATTCAAGTCAAAGGCTTCAGAAGCCATGGCAGCCCAGCTTTGTTTTACTGAGCGTCAGGCAGCTGCTATCCTTGAAATGCGTCTGTACAAGCTGATTGGACTCGAAATTGAGGCTCTGATTAAGGAGCACGAGGAGACCAGGGCAAAGATTGCAGAGTACAGCGATATTTTAGAGCATCGCTCATCCATGGCAAAGGTCATTATGAAGGAGCTTAAAGCGTTCCGCAAGGAGTATGCAAGGGACAGACGCACGGAGCTTGACAATCTCGAGGAAGCTGTTGTGGTAAAAAAAGAGCTTGAGGTATCGGATGTAGTGCTGCTTATGGACCGCTTCGGCTATGTGAAGACAGTAGATACTTCAACCTATGATAGAAACAAAGAGACAGCCGACGCAGAGAACAAGCTGATATTGAAGGTCAAAAATATAGATAAGCTGTGCATTTTCACAAACAACGGAAACATGCATCTTGTCAAGGTGTTAGACCTGCCTTACGGCAAATTCCGTGACAAGGGCACACCTATTGACAATGTAAGCAACTATGACAGCAGTAAGGAGGATATAGTATTTATAGCACCTCTTATGGATGTTGAAAAGCACAAGCTTATATTTGGAACGAAGTCAGCCATGATAAAGCTAGTGGATGGTGCCGAGTTTGTGGTGACACGAAGGACCTCGCAGGCTACAAAGCTCATGGATGATGATGAGCTGTTATTTGTTGACATGCTTTCAGAGAATGCTACAATGGTAATGCGTTCAAAGAAGGAGATGTTCCTTCGAATCGACTGTGGCACTATTCCTGAAAAGAAAAAGGCAGCAGTAGGTGTCAGGGGAATGAGGCTTGACAGAGAGGATGAGCTTACTGATATTTATCTGCTTAATGACCAGGAGGAAAAAGAGGTCGAGGTAAAGGGTAAGCAGGTGGCGCTTCACAGGCTGCACATTGCAAACCGTGACACTAAGGGCGTGAAGAAATAATATATCGCATGACAATATAACGTAAAGCATAAACTGTGTACGGTTTTGAGTATGTATGGCCTGGAACAGTTAAAATATCTGATATGAAAGGAAGCGATGAGCTTGTTGGACAAATTAAGAGAGCTTGGCATTTCAGAAAATCTGATTAAGGAAATTGAAAAGTTTCGTTCGCAGTATCCGGTGGACAATGAGTATGAGTCAAGAATCCCCGTGCCTACACAGTTTTATTACGGAAGCGATGTGTGGGAACAGGCTATAACAGCTGTTTTGTGTGGAGAAAATCTGCTTTTAGTAGGAGAAAAGGCCACAGGAAAGAATCTTTTCGCAGAAAATCTGGCAGGTGTATTTAACAGACCACGCTGGGATGTGTCATTTCACGTAAATATGGATGCAGCATCACTTATCGGAACCGATACTTTTCGCGCCGGAGAAGTAACATTCAGGCCGGGACCTGTGTATACAGCCGCAAAAACAGGCGGCTTTGCGGTGCTTGACGAGATAAATATGGCAAAAAGTGAGGCTATGGCAGTGCTTCATGCCACACTTGATTTCAGACGTACAATAGATGTGCCGGGCTATGACAGACTGTCGCTTCATCCGGCAACAAGATTTATTGCCACGATGAATTACGGCTATGCAGGCACAAAGGAGCTGAATGAGGCTCTTGTATCACGTTTTGCGGTAATCCGGATGCCTATGATTTCAAAAGAGAGCCTTGTGAAGCTTATAAAGGAGCATTATCCTGCAATACGTGAAGCGGGAGCGAATGAGCTTGCGGAGGTATTTCTTGAACTGCATACCAAGTGCAAAAATGGCGAAATATCATCAAAGGCACTTGATCTGCGTGGTCTCATCGGTTCAATTGGTATGATGGAAAAGGGCTTGAATATATATACAGCCCTGGATATGGGGATAACAAACAAGAGCTTTGATGAGTATGAACAGACTCTTATCCGTGATACAATCCGTGCAAGAATCTCAAGGAAGATGAGCGGAGAGCAGCTATTTTGTTGATATGAGCTTGTGACATATGAAGGAATGGAACATATGGAAGAACAGGATATAAAGGAAGCAAAAAGAGCAAGAAACTTCATATGGATGGCGGCCTGTGACTATGACATAGAGCCGCTTTTTCTGGCATTTGCACCTGATGGATCCGCTGATATTTATCTGAATCTGATTATTGGGCTTGAATACAAGTGGTATGAGCATGACAAGATAGATGCCTTATTCAATCAGCTGACAGGGAAAAACGCCATGCTTTATGAGGGGCTTTTATGGATAGGTTTGGAAAATGCCCTGTATGAAAAGGAAAGACAAACGAGGCCTGCCTTATATGATTTAAGGCTTGAGTACGCGAAAAAGAGCCTTGCAGGAGTAAATAAAAACAGGGAGTATTCGAGGATTGATATAATCAGAAATGCACATTGTAGAAGGATACTTGGAAAGCCATCAGGTCTTTGCAAAGAGGATGAAGAGATACTGCATGCTTTTTGTTTTACACCTGATATGACAACGGATGAGATTATAGTGAAAACGAGAGAAAATCTGTGGAAGTATTTCTCGTATAAGCCGATAAAGGTGGTAAAGCCGCAGGGCATATATTTTTTACAGAAGGTAGCAGGAGCATTTCACTCAATAGGAAAAGTCAGCACACAGTATGTCAGAGCGAATAGCTTTTATGATAAAAATATGGCCTCGGATACAGCAGCTTTGTCTATGGAGCATTCAAAGAGATATCTGTTGCAGTTTGCACTGCAGAAAGATCCAATAGAGGCGAAGCGGTATGTGACAGCCTGTTTTGGAAAAAGCATGTATTCTGACAGGCAGCAGGCCGAGCTGGAGAAAAAGCTCTGTGTAGGAAATCACAAAAACTGTCACTTGCTTTTTACCAGAGGTATTTCATCGGAGAAAAAGCAGACTGTACCTGATGAGATTGACAACAAAAGAGAGCGCAGGGAAATTCTTGCATTTAAAAAAGAGACAGCCATGCAATACGACAAGAATAAAGAGCATTTTGAAAAAAACATGGCAGTGTATCAAAACAGTATAAGGAGACTTACAGAAAGCCTTAGAATGCACCTGGAGACAGCAGATGAGACATTTATGGATGCTTCAACACACGGCCGTATAAAGCCTGCGAGAGTATGGAAGGCCCTGTACTTGGACAATCCGCGTGTTTTTGAGCGAAAAGATGAGGTGGAGACACCGGGCTTTTCTGTCGACATACTGATGGATGCGTCTTCTTCCAGAAAACAGATGCAGCAGAAGATAGCAGCACAGGCATATGTACTATCAAAGAGCCTGACAAATTGTGGCATACCGGTGCAGATTTACTCATACTGCAGCATAAGAGGCTACACGGTGATGCATATTTTTAAGGAATATGATGATTATGGTGTGGAGGATGAGCTGTTTCATTTTGTTGCGGCAGGAAATAACAGGGATGGCCTTGCTCTGCGCGCGGCATCACATCTGATGGAGCTAAGTCCAAAGCCAAAGAAGTTACTTTTCATGTTTTCGGATGCAAGTCCTCAGGATGATCAGATAGCAGGGGAGGGAGCCTTTTATAAGGACAGGGAGTACACTGATGCTCTTGCTGTTAAGGACACCGTAAATGAGGTGCAGAGGCTTAAAAACCATGGAATAGACGTAATTGGCATCTTCATGGGAAGTGCGCATGACAGTGAGATTGCAACAAAGATATTCGGCAGAAGTCTCGTGAAGATAAAGAGTATCAACGAGTTTGCCGATGCTGTCGGACGAGTGTTAAATGAGATACTGACCTAGCATTTTAATTAAAAGTACAATAAATTTAAAACAATGGAGATAACAAATGAAAGCAATATTATTTGATTTGGACGGAACGCTGATTGACTCATCAGAGGGCATCACAAAGTCAGCCCAATATGCACTTTCACACTTTGGCATAGATGAGCCGGACAGAAACAGTCTGTTTTTCTTTATAGGACCGCCGCTCATAATCACATTTATGGAGCATTACGGATTTACTAAGGAGAGAGCACTTGAAGCGGTCGAAAAGTACAGAGAGCGCTATAACAAAATAGGTATATTTGAATGTTCGCTTTTTCCGGGAGTAAAGGAATGCATAGAGGCGCTTAAAGCAGCCGGATATAGGATAGGACTTGCATCATCGAAGCCGGAAAAATCGTGTGAGCGTATTTTGGAGCATTTTGGAATACTGGATATGTTTGATGAGGTGGTCGGAGCTACGTTTGACGGCAGGATAGATACAAAGGAAGAGGTGCTTAACGAGGTGATGCGCCGGTGGTCAGACATTCCAAGGGATGAGATGTGTTTAATCGGAGATACTATGTTTGACATTGAAGGGGCAAACCGTGTCGATGTGCCAAGCATAGCGGTAAGCTTTGGCTTTGGAGATGTTAACGAGATGGTGAGTGCCGGTGCAAAAGCTGTGATAGATGATATAAGGCAGCTTCCTGATGTACTTTCAAGGCTTTTCGATTAGCTTTTATGAAAATGCAATGCATTGAGACCTGAGGTTATAAACAGTAGATAGGAATGGGATTTCATGAATAAGAATTTAAAATTAAGAGCGATAGTGTGGGAGATAATTGTCCCGATTGTGCTTTACTACATTGTTTTTCTGAGCGCAATGTACTTTATTTTTGCGTTTATCGGACACACAGCTTCGACATACATGATAGCGCAGATAATATCTGCTGCAATTACAATACCATTTATGTATTTTGCAAGCTATAAGCCGACACAACAGATGTTTGTTAAAAAACCAAAGATAGACAGGGCACTTTTTATAAATGTGATTTGGGTGATTGTGATTACACTTTTCATTTCATTTGCGCTCAATAATATCATCACCATGTCACCGCTTATCGGGCTCTCAGAAGGATATGCCAGGGCGAATGAGAGCTTTTATGCAAGCACTCTTGTAATTGAGCTGATTGGCTCGGCAATTCTTTCTCCGATTATGGAGGAGCTTGTTTTCAGAGGCATTGTATTTGGAAATATGCGCAAAATAATGAATGTGCCACAGGCGGTATTTTTGTCGGCGCTTTTGTTTGGACTCATTCATTTTAATATAGTGCAGTTTGTTTATGCTTTTTTACTTGGCCTGGTGCTTGCAGCTTTTATGTATAAGTCAGGGCATGTGTATGCGGCTATGATCGGGCATATCACCGCAAATGCGTTTGCAGTCATAAGGACAGAGACCGGTATTTTGAAGTGTACTGTTGATGGCAGTGTAATGGCATGGGTGGTATCTGTCATGTGCCTTGGTGTTGGTGCTGTGATATTTTATTATTATGCGAAGCACACAGAAGGAACTGTTTAGCATGGACCGAAACGGAGTGCAGACAAAATACGAGTATCGTGCAGCTTTATGAATATGGGAGGTGCAATTTAGAATAGTTACTGGTTGTTATGGTAATCAGCTATACAATAAAAGTATAGCTGATTTTTTTATGATATCAGCCAAGAAAAGTTACTGTAAAGTATACACAATTCAGACACAATTTGTTATAAGGACATTTTTTAACATGAGTTATTGAAAAAAGTTTTGGAATTTTAAAAAGTGAATTGTGCGTATGCCCTTATAAAAAAGATAAAAATGCGACTATAGCCAGAAAAATAACTTTATAATGTTAAGTTATCAAATAATCAGACAATAGCGAGAAAAAAACTATTTACATTGGGCTTTCATCGTTGTAAAATCATAAACAGGAAATGATTCACTTCTTAATAAGTTATCCGTTAACAAATTTACACTAGGAAAGGAAGAACCTATGAGTAAACAATGGAATGAAAGCACAGCCACAGCTAAGGGATTATATGATCCACGCTATGAGCATGATAACTGTGGAATTGGTGCAGTAGTAAATATCAAAGGTATCAAAACACATGAGACAGTCGAGAATGCTTTAAAGATTGTTGAGAACTTAAAGCACAGAGCCGGAAAAGACGCTGATGGTAAGACGGGAGACGGTGTCGGCATCCTGCTTCAGATTTCTCATAAGTTTTTTAAGAAGGTTACAAAGCCACTTGGAATAGATCTTGGAGACGAAAGAGATTACGGTGTGGGAATGTTTTTCTTTCCTAATGATGAGTTCAAGACTATTCAGGCAAAGAAGATGCTTGAGGTTATCGTGGAGAAGGAAGGACTTGAATTTCTCGGATGGAGAGAAGTGCCTACAGAGCCTGATAAGCTTTCTAAAAAAGCCAGAGACTGTATGCCATGCATCATGCAGTGCTTTGTAAAAAGACCTGAGGATGTTGAGAGAGGACTTGAGTTTGACAGAAAGCTGTATGTTGCAAGACGTGTTTTCGAGCAGTCAAACGACAATACATATGTGGTTTCATTCTCAAGCAGAACAATCGTATATAAGGGAATGTTCCTTGTAGAGCAGCTCAGACAGTTCTTCATGGATTTACAGGATCCTGATTATGAGTCAGCAATCGCCACAGTACATTCAAGATTCTCTACAAATACAAACCCAAGCTGGGAGAGATCTCATCCAAACAGATTTATCGTGCACAATGGTGAGATTAACACTATTCTTGGAAACTCTGACAAGATGTCAGCCCGTGAGGAGAACATGGAGTCTCCAAAGCTTAAAAAAGAGTTCCAGAAGGTTTTGCCGGTTATCAATGCGGCAGGATCTGACTCAGCAATGCTTGATAATGCGCTTGAATTCCTGGTAATGAGTGGTATGGAGCTTCCACTTGCCGTTATGATAATGATTCCTGAGCCATGGGCAAACAATTCAATCATGACTCAGAAGAAGAAGGATTTCTACCAGTATTACGCTACAATGATGGAGCCATGGGATGGTCCGGCTTCAATCGTATTCTCAGATGGTGATTTAGTCGGAGCAGTGCTTGACAGAAACGGACTTCGTCCATCACGTTACTATGTGACAGATGATGATTATCTTATCCTTTCATCTGAGGTCGGAGTACTTGAGATTGACCCTACAAAGATAGTGAAAAAGGATCGTCTCCGTCCGGGAAAGATGCTCCTTGTGGATACTGTCGCAGGAAAAATCATAGATGATGATGAGCTCAAGGAGAGATATGCAGACAAGCAGCCTTATGGTGAGTGGATTGACAGATACATGGTAAATCTTAAGGATTTAAAGATTCCTAACCAGAGAGTACCTGAGTATACAAAGGAAGAGCGCCAGAGAATGCAGAGAGCCTTCGGTTACACATATGAGTCACTCAAGGATTCAATCCTTCCTATGGCTAAAAATGGTGTTGAGGGCACAGCAGCCATGGGTACTGATACACCGCTTGCAGCTTTATCCGGTAACAGGGAGCCATTATTTAACTACTTTAAGCAGCGCTTCGCACAGGTAACAAACCCGCCTATCGATTCAATCCGTGAGGAGGTTGTCACATCAACCACACTCTATATCGGTGAGGCCGGAAACGTGCTTGAGGAGAAGCCGGAAAACTGCCGTGTACTTAAGATTAACAACCCAATCCTTACAAACACCGACCTTATGAAGATTAAGAATTTAAAGGCCGATGGCTTTAAGGTAGAGGTTTTACCTATTATATATTACAAGAACACAAGTCTTGAGAAAGCTGTAGACAGACTTTATATAGAGGCTGACCGTGCATACAGGGACGGAGCCAATATTATTATCCTCTCAGACAGGGGTGTTGATGAGAACCACGTTGCAATTCCTTCACTGCTTGCAGTTGCAGCATTGCAGCAGTATCTTGTAAAGACAAAAAAGAGAACATCTCTTTCTCTCATTCTTGAGTCAGGAGAGCCGAGAGAGGTTCATCATTTTGCTACACTGCTTGGATTTGGTGCAAGTGCAATCAACCCTTATCTGGCACAGGATACAGTTAAGCAGCTTGTTGACGAGCATATGCTTGACAAGGATTATTATGCAGCAATCGATGATTACAACCATGCAATCATCACAGGTATCGTAAAAATTGCAGCAAAGATGGGTATTTCAACCATCCAGTCATATCAGGGCTCAAAGATTTTTGAGGCAATCGGTATTGACAAGAGTGTTATTGATAAGTATTTCACAAATACAGTAAGCCGTATCGGTGGAATTACATTACAGGATATCGAGAACGATGTGAATGAGCTTCACTCTGCGGCCTACGATCCGCTCGGACTTGAGACAGATGTTACACTTGACAGCAAGGGCAGACACAAGATGAGAAGCGGAGCTGATGACCATCTGTACAATCCGGCTACAATCCATCTTCTCCAGCAGTCGACACAGCGCGGTGACTACAATCTGTTCAAGCAGTACACAGCACTTGTGGACGAGGAAGAGAAAAATACAAACATCCGTGGACTTATGGATTTCAACTATCCTAAGAAGGGTGTCAAGCTCGAGGAGGTTGAGAGCGTTGACTCAATTGTGACACGTTTCAAGACAGGTGCTATGTCATACGGATCTATTTCAAAGGAAGCACATGAGACACTTGCAATTGCCATGAACCATCTGCACGGAAAATCAAATACCGGTGAGGGTGGAGAGGACAAGGATCGTCTCACAATCGGCAAAGACGGAAAGAACCGCTGTTCAGCAATCAAGCAGGTTGCTTCAGGACGTTTTGGTGTCACAAGCAGATACTTAACAAGCGCACAGGAGATTCAGATTAAGATGGCACAGGGTGCTAAGCCGGGTGAGGGCGGACACTTACCTGGAAAGAAGGTTTATCCTTGGATTGCAAAGACAAGACTTTCAACACCGGGTGTTGCACTCATCTCTCCACCACCACACCACGATATTTATTCTATCGAGGATTTGGAGCAGCTTATATTCGACTTAAAGAATGCAAACAGAGATGCAAGAATCTCAGTCAAGCTCGTATCTGAGGCCGGTGTAGGAACTGTTGCGGCAGGCGTTGCAAAGGCCGGAGCACAGGTAGTGCTTATCTCAGGCTACGACGGAGGAACAGGAGCCGCACCTAGCAGCTCAATCCACAATGCGGGACTTCCATGGGAGCTTGGACTTGCAGAGACACACCAGACTCTTCTTATGAATGGTCTTAGAAATAAAGTAAGAATTGAGACAGACGGTAAGCTGATGAGTGGCCGTGATGTGGCAATAGCAGCGTGTCTTGGAGCCGAGGAATTCGGTTTTGCGACAGCTCCGCTTGTAACAATGGGCTGCGTAATGATGAGAGTATGTAACTTGGATACATGTCCGGCAGGAATTGCTACACAAAACCCTGAGCTTCGTAAGCGCTTTGCAGGAAAGCCGGAGTACGTTGAGAACTTCATGCGTTTCATCGCTGAAGAGCTTCGTGAGTATATGGCAAAGCTTGGCGTAAAGACAGTGGATGAGCTCGTTGGACGTGGAGATCTCTTAAAGAAGCGTGATAATCTAAGCGAGAGACAGTCAAAGATTGACCTTGACTGCATACTTAATAATCCGTTTGACGGCAAAAAGCAGAGTGTTATATTCGATCCTAAGCAGGTATATGACTTTGAGCTTTCAAAGACAAAGGATATGACTGAGATCATGACACAGCTTAAGAGCGCACTTGAGAGCGGACAAAAGCGCGCGATTGAGATTGAGGTAACAAATACAAACAGATCTCTCGGAACAATATTTGGTTCTGAGATTACAAAGAAATATGACGATACGCTGGATGAAGACACATTTGTTATCAAGTGTAACGGTGCAGGCGGACAGAGCTTTGGAGCATTTATCCCTAAGGGACTTACACTTGAGCTTGTCGGAGATTCAAATGATTACTTCGGAAAGGGTCTTTCAGGTGGAAAGCTCATCGTATATCCACCTGCAGGAGTAAAGTTTGAGAAGGATGATAATATCATCATCGGAAACGTAGCACTTTACGGAGCTACAAGCGGTAAGGCCTTCATAAACGGTGTTGCCGGTGAGCGTTTCTGCGTAAGAAATTCCGGTGCAACAGCAGTAGTTGAGGGTGTCGGCGATCATGGCTGTGAGTACATGACAGGTGGCCGCGTAGTTATCCTTGGAAAGACCGGAAAAAACTTTGCAGCAGGTATGAGCGGTGGAATAGCATATGTGCTTGATGAGGACAATGACCTTTACATGAGAACCAACAAGCAGATGGTATTTACTGAGGAGGTCTCAAACAAGTACGATGTATTAGAGCTTAAGGAAATGATAAAAGAGCATGTAACACTTACAAACTCAGAAAAGGGTAAGGAAATCCTTGATCATTTCAGTGAGTATCTTCCTAAGTTCAAGAAGGTTATTCCTTACGATTACAACCGTATGCAGATGGCTATTGTACAGATGGAAGAAAAGGGTCTTAACGCAGAGCAGGCACAGATTGAGGCATTTTATGCCAGCACAAGAGGCTAAGGAGGACGCAGATAATGGGAAAACCAACAGGATTTATGGAATATGACAGATGCGAAGCAGCGTCTGTAGAGCCAAAGGAGCGTATTAAGAACTTTAACGAGTTCCATGTGTTCCTTTCAAAAGAAAATCAACAGAAACAGGCTGCCCGTTGTATGGACTGCGGAGTTCCTTTCTGCCAGTCGGGAATGACAATAGCAGGCATGACATCAGGCTGTCCTCTGCATAACCTGGTTCCGGAGTGGAACGACCTTGTATATACCGGCAACTGGGAGCAGGCATATAATCGTCTGCACAAGACCAATAATTTCCCTGAGTTTACATCAAGAGTCTGCCCGGCATTGTGCGAGAAGGCATGTACATGTGGACACTGGGGTAGTCCGGTATCAGTCAGGGACAATGAGCATGGTGTAATAGAGACTGCATATGCAAACGGATATGCAGCTCCAAAGCCACCAAAGGTCAGAACCGGCAAGAAGGTGGCAATCATTGGTTCGGGCCCTTCAGGACTTGCGGCAGCAGACCAGCTTAACCAGAGAGGCCATGAGGTTACAGTATATGAGAGAGAGGACCGCGTCGGTGGACTGCTCATGTATGGTATTCCAAATATGAAGCTCGATAAGAGCATTATTGACAGAAAAGTTAATATAATGAAGGAAGAGGGCATTCATTTTGTCACAGGCTGTGATGTAGGAAAGGATATAAAGCCGGCAGAGCTTTACAAGAAGTATGACAGGGTAATCCTTTGCTGTGGTGCCAAAAATCCAAGAGACATAAAAGCAGACGGAAGAGATGCAAAGGGTATTTACTTTGCTGTTGATTACCTTACCCAGAATACAAAGAGCCTTTTGAACTCTAACCTGACAGATGGCAAGTTTGTATCTGCAAAGGGCAAAAATGTGGTCATTATCGGTGGCGGTGACACAGGAAACGACTGTGTCGGAACTGCAATCCGTCAGGGCGCCAAATCAGTCACACAGCTTGAGATGATGCCTTGTCCGCCTACAGAGCGTGCCGCAAACAATCCGTGGCCACAGTGGCCAAAGGTCTTAAAAACAGACTACGGCCAGGAGGAAGCCATTGCGGTATTCGGACATGACCCACGTATCTACAAGACAACCGTAAAAGAGTTCCACAAGGACAAAAACGGTAACCTAAAGGAGCTTACAATTGTAAGTCTTGAGAGTAAAAAGGACGAGAAGACAGGCAGATTCATGATGGTTCCGGTAGAGGGATCGGAGAAAAAGCTTCCGGCAGAGCTTGTGCTTATAGCAGCAGGATTCCTTGGAACAGAAAGCTATGTGGCAAAGGCATTTGGTGTAGAGCTCAATGCCAGAACAAACGTAAGTACACAGGAGGGACATTACGCTACAAACGTAAAAAACGTATATGTGGCAGGTGATAACCACCGTGGACAGTCCCTTGTAGTATGGGCTATCAGAGAGGGACGTGAGGTTGCCAGAGAGGTTGATGAGAGTCTCATGGGATATTCATATCTTTCAGTACAGTAACAAATTATTATAGCAATTCTCCTTAATAAATTTTATTTCATACATTTTATATCAAAATCCCGGTGCATTGCACCGGGATTTTTGACATACAAAATTATTGCTTTCTAGAGGTGTTGGTACTGTGGATAAACTGATTGAAATTTGACTTATAAGATGTTAAGATAGCAGTGTTTGACATGATAATAATAATATTAGGAGCAGCAAATGAGTAAAACAGTATTTTTTGACATAGACGGAACAATATGGGACGATGACATGGTAATTCCTGAAAGCACAATAGAGGCTGTGGCAACCCTCAAGGCAAACGGACATCTGGCATTTATATGTACAGGACGTGCCAGAGCCAGTGTGAGGTCAGAGAAGCTTTTAAATATGGGTTTTGATGGAATAATTGCGGCATGTGGCAACTATATTGAAATGGATGGCAAAGTAATATACGAAAATAACCTGAGCGCAGATATGGTACAAAAGGTCATAAGGGTGCTTTCTGAGTGTAAAATGCCTGTAGTGCTTGAGGGCTCCACAGACTACTGGATAGATGACGAGGGCTTTGAGGATGATCCGTATGTGGATTACCTTTTTGAGTCACTTGGTGAGCATGCACATATAATAAGAGGATATGACGGCGAGATAAGAATTAATAAATTCTCCGCTGACGTGATAGATGGTACTGATTATGAACGTGTGAAGGCCGAGTTTGCCGATGATTTTCTGATACTCGAGCATGTGGAAAATGTAGTGGAGTTCGTGCCGAAGGGAACCTCAAAGGCAACCGGCATCAAATGGCTGTGCAATCATCTGGATATCCCGCTTGATGAAACCTATGCGATAGGCGACAGTGTAAATGACCTTGAAATGCTTGAGAGTGTAGGACATGGAATCGCGATGGGCAACTCAATGCCACCGGCTAAAGAAATTGCGGAATATGTCACATCGGATATTTCAGATGATGGAGTGAAAAATGCGTTAAAGCATTACGGATTGATATAGAAAATGTAAAATAAATATTAAAATGAAATATCACTGTTGACATTGAAATGCAATAGTGATATTTTATTTACAGAAAGAAATTAGCACTCGAAAGAAATGAGTGCTAACAGAGATAAAAGGAGGCAATACAATGAAATTAGTTCCATTATCAGACAGAGTAGTATTAAAGCAGTTAAAAGCAGAGGAAACAACAAAATCGGGAATCATCCTTACAAGTTCAGCACAGGAGAAGCCACAGGAGGCTGAGGTTATCGCAGTAGGACCTGGCGGAATGGTTGACGGCAAGGAAGTTAAGATGCAGGTAACAGTCGGACAGAAGGTTATTTATTCTAAATACGCAGGCACAGAGGTTAAGCTTGACGGAGAAGAGTACATCATCGTTAGACAGAATGATATTCTTGCAGTAGTAGAGTAAGATTAATTTACGGATAGAAGCTAAAGATCCGGTACGTTTTACATATCCGGTCATAGCTGCTTACATTTTGGAATTAAATATCAAATATATAAATAAATAGAAAGGTCGTATAAATCATGGCAAAGGAAATTAAATATGGCTCAGAAGCCAGAGCAGCACTTGGAGCTGGAGTAGATAAATTAGCAAATACAGTCAGAGTAACACTTGGACCAAAAGGAAGAAACGTAGTACTTGACAAATCATACGGTGCACCACTCATCACAAACGATGGTGTTACAATCGCAAAAGAGATTGAGCTTGAGGATGCTTTCGAGAACATGGGAGCACAGCTTGTCAAGGAAGTTGCCACAAAGACAAATGATGTAGCAGGAGACGGAACAACAACAGCTACAGTTCTTACACAGGCAATGGTTCAGGAAGGAATGAAGAACCTTGAGGCAGGAGCAAACCCAATCGTGCTTCGTCGTGGTATGAAGAGAGCTACAGACAAAGCTGTTGAGGCACTTAAGGATATGAGCCAGAAAGTAAAAGGCAAAGAGCAGATCGCTAAGGTTGCAGCTATCTCAGCAGGAGATGAGGAAGTTGGTAATCTCGTAGCAGACGCTATGGAAAAGGTTACGAACGATGGTGTTATCACAATTGAAGAGTCAAAGACAATGCAGACAGAGCTTGACCTTGTAGAAGGTATGCAGTTCGACAGAGGATATCTCTCAGCATATATGTGCACAGATATGGATAAGATGGAAGCAGTACTTGATGATCCGTATATCCTTATTACTGACAAGAAGATTTCAAACATCCAGGATATTCTTCCATTACTTGAGAAGATTGTTCAGGCCGGTGCAAGACTTCTTATCATCGCTGAGGATGTTGAGGGCGAGGCTCTTACAACACTTATCGTTAATAAGCTTCGTGGTACATTCAATGTAGTAGCTGTAAAGGCTCCTGGATATGGTGACAGAAGAAAAGCAATGCTTGAGGATATCGCAATCCTTACAGGTGGTCAGGTAATCAGCTCTGATCTTGGACTTGAGCTCAAGGATACAACAATCGATATGCTTGGCCGTGCTAAGTCAGTTAAGGTTCAGAAGGAGAACACAGTCATCGTTGATGGTGCTGGAGACAAGGATGCTATCGCAGGAAGAGTAAGCCAGATCCGTGGTCAGATTGATGAGACAACATCTGAGTTTGATAAAGAAAAATTACAGGAGCGTCTTGCCAAGATGGCAGGCGGTGTAGCAGTTATCCGTGTAGGTGCTGCAACAGAGACAGAGATGAAAGAGGCTAAGCTTCGTATGGAGGATGCCCTTAACGCTACAAGAGCAGCAGTTGAAGAGGGAATCATCGCAGGTGGTGGATCAGCATATATCCATGCATCAAAGAAGGTTGCAGAGTTTGTAGATACACTTGAGGGAGATGAGAAGACAGGTGCAAAGGTTATCCTTAAAGCACTCGAGGCTCCACTTTACTATATCGCTGCAAATGCAGGACTTGAAGGTGCAGTAATCATCAACAAGGTAAAGGAGTCAGCTCCTGGAACCGGCTTCAACGCAGCTACAGAAGAGTATGTAGATATGGTTGATAACGGAATCCTTGATCCTGTAAAGGTTACAAGAAGTGCATTACAGAATGCAACATCAGTAGCTTCAACACTCCTCACAACAGAGTCAGCAGTAGCTACAATCAAAGAGGACACTCCAGCAATGCCAGCTGGAGCCGGCGCCGGAATGGGCATGATGTAATCGTAGACAATGAGGAAAATAAAAAATCAGAGGCAAGCTCGCTTGCCTCTGATTTTTTGTTTGACGAATGTCCGGATATGAGCAAGTAGCACGCAAGTGCGGATTGCGAATATACGGAGGCTGGTGTAAGCCAGCCGTGTCTACGATGTAGGTAAAAAACGCCATAAGCTCGCTTGCCTCTGATTTTTTATTTGACGAATGTCCGGATATGAGCAAGTAGCACGCGAGTGCGGATTGCGAATATACGGAGGCTGGTGTAAGCCAGCCGTGTCTACTATGTAGGTAAAATAACGCCACTGTCCACGCCACTGTCCATCAAAAACTTCTTTTCAAACAATTACACCTATGGTATAATGAGCGGTGTTGGAAAAAATACGACAATGAAAATTTATATCGGAGTGAGAATTAATGAGTAAGGTTATAGTAGTTACCGATTCAAACAGCGGTATCACACCTGACGAGGCAAGGAAGCTTGGAGTTGAGGTGATTCCAATGCCTTTTTACATCGATGAGCAGATGTATTATGAGAATATCGATCTGACGCAGGAGCAGTTCTATGAGAAGCTTACGGCAGGCGGCGATATCAAGACATCTATGCCTTTGGTTGGTGATGTAACAGATAAATGGGATGAGTTCTTAAAGGAAAATGATGAGATTGTATACATTCCAATGTCATCAGGTCTTTCAAGCTCATGTGAGACAGCATATATGCTCTCGCAGGATTATGACGGCAAAGTGCAGGTAGTCAATAATCAGAGAATATCAGTTACAATGCGCCAGTCGGTTATAGATGCGAAGAACCTGGCAGAAGCAGGAAAAAATGCAGCTGAGATAAAGCAGATATTAGAGGATGCAAAGTTTGAGTCTTCCATATATATCATGGTAGATACTCTTAACTACCTCAAAAAGGGTGGTAGGATCACGCCAGCAGCGGCAGCTCTTGGCACACTTTTAAAGCTTAAACCGGTGCTTCAGATTCAGGGTGAGAAGCTTGATGCATTTGCAAAGGCACGTACCGTAAAGCAGGCAAAGAGCATCATGATAGATGCCATGAAGTCGGATTTTGAGAAGCGCTTCAATAATCCGGATGGCAGCCAGATAAATCTTGAAATGGCATACACGCATGATATTGCAGCAGCGGAGGCATTTAAGGAAGAGGTTCAGGCAGCATTTCCAAATAACGAGATAGTCATGAATCCGCTTTCACTTTCGGTCTCATGCCATATAGGACCCGGAGCGCTTGCAATAGCCTGCTCTAAGAAGATAGAGTATTGTAATAAATAATTATTAATGTTACAAAGAATAATAAATATACCACTAAAATCAAGCAGCAACATGGCACAATGTGTCGTGTCAGAAAATACAAGGGAGGCATGTAAAATGTCAAAGGTAGATGTAGTAATAGGATGTTTCTATGGTGATGAAGGAAAAGGTAAGGTAATTGATTACCTTGCAGCAGACGCTGATGTAGCAGTAAGATGCACAGGCGGAGACAATGCCGGTCACACAATCAAAGCAAACGGTGTTAAATATGCAATGCACCTTATTCCGTCAGGTCTCTTATCAGGACATACAATCGGAGTGATCGGAAACGGAGTAGTTTTAAATCCGCAGGTTCTTTTAGAGGAAATCAACAACTTAAAGGAGCACGGATATGATGTAGATAAATACTTAAAAATCAGTGACAAAACGCATGTCATTTTCCCATATCACAGCAAGCTTGATGTGGCGCTTGAGAAGGTGAGACAGGCAAAGAAAATCGGTACTACAGGAAAGGGTATCGGACCTTCATACTGCGATAAGTATGAGAGAAGCGGAATCAGAATGGAGGATTTATACGCACCTGATTTCAAGGAGCGCCTTAAGGAGCAGACAGAGCTTAAGCTTGCACTTCTTAAGGTATATGATCCTGAGACTGATTATACAAAGGAGCTTGATTTCGACAAGATGTTTGCAGAGTACAGTGACTATGCAGCACAGCTTGAGCCATATGTATGTGATACAATCACCCTCTTACACAAGGCACTTGAGGATGACAAAAAGGTGGTTGTTGAGGGAGCACAGGCTACACTCCTTGACATCGACTTTGGTTCATATCCATATGTTACATCATCAAATCCTACAATCGGTGGCATCCTTACAGGAACAGGTCTTTCTGCTTCAGATATCGGAAATGTATACGGTGTCATCAAGGCATACTCAAGCCGTGTAGGTGAGGGACCATATGTGACAGAGCTTCTTGACGCAACCGGAGACAAAATCCGTGAGCTCGGACATGAGTACGGCACCACAACAGGCCGCCCGAGAAGATGCGGATGGTTAGACCTTGTCACCTTAAAATATGCTAAGCGTCTTAACGGACTTACAGCACTTTCTGTAAACCATCTCGACACAATCGGCAAGTTTGATACAATAAAAGTCTGCATCGGCTACGATGTAAACGGTGAGGTAACAGAGGACTTTACCACAAATCTCAAGGTTTTAAACAACGCAAAGCCTGTATATGAGGAGCTAAAAGGTGGCTGGGGAGATGAAATTGCAAGCTGTAAGACTTTCGAGGAGCTTCCTGAGAATGCACAGAAATACATCAGTTTCATAGAGAAATACATCGGAGTACCTGTTAAGTTCATCGGAACAGGTGCTGAAAGAGAAGCTATGATTGTGCGCGCAGACAATTAGTACAGCTAAAATATCATAATATTAAAATTATAAATAATGTACAAAAGAGTGTTCAGAATTCACAAATTGAACACTCTTTTTTTATACTCTGATGTCATAATAATTTAGGAAGGAGCATTACTGTGATAGAAATTAGTAATCTCGTAAAGAAATATGGCGACCATATGGCCGTAGATCATCTTTCGCTGACTGTTGAGCCGGGAAAGATATACGGACTTTTGGGACCAAACGGCGCCGGAAAGTCAACCACCATGAATATTGTTACCGGATATATCGGTGCTGATGGTGGAACAGTAAAGATAAACGGCTATGATATATTTGCACAGCCTGAGGAGGCAAAAAAATGTATCGGATACCTGCCGGAGATACCACCGCTTTATGTGGATATGACGGTATATGAGTATCTCAAATTTGTAGCAGAGCTCAAAAAGCTCGACAGGAAAAAGAGAAAAGAAATGATAGCAGATGCCATGGACATGACCGGCATCACGGAGGTGAAAAACCGTCTCATAAAGAACCTTTCCAAGGGCTACAGACAAAGAGTGGGTTTCGCCCAGGCACTGCTTGGCTACCCGGAAATCATCATACTGGATGAGCCTACAGTTGGACTAGATCCAAAGCAGATAATAGAGATTCGTGAGCTTATTAAAAAGCTTGGAGAAAATCATACGGTGATACTTAGCTCGCATATTTTAAGTGAGATAAGTGCGGTGTGTGATCATGTGTTTATCATATCAAAGGGTAAGCTTGTAGCAAGTGATGCCACAGAGAACCTGATTAATCTCATGTCAAAGAACCAGGAAATTAACCTTGTCCTCAAATCAGACGAGATTGGTGCAAGAGGAATGCTTGAGAAGATAGTAAATGTTGATAAGGTCACATTTGAAAAGTCTGAGGAAGAGAAAACAGTGAAGGCTAAGGTTATAGCAAAAGCAAACTGCGATATACGTGAGGAAATATTTGAGCTTGCAAGTGCAATGCATATGCCAATCCTTGAGATGCATACTGTTGTGAAGTCACTCGAGGACGTATTCCTTGAGCTTACAGGGGAAGGAGATGAGAAATAATGCTTGCAATATTTAAAAGAGAATTCAAATCATATTTCCAAAACGTTATAGGATGGCTGTTTGTTGCAGCACTTCTTGCAGTTTATGGCCTATATTTTTATGTATACAATCTGAAAAACGGTTATCCGTATATCTCATATGATTTAAATGGAATAGGTTTTATTATGATGATTGCAGTGCCAATTCTCACGATGAGATCGCTTTCTGATGAGAAAAAGACAAAGACAGATCAGCTTATGCTGACATCGCCTGTATCTGTCGGAAAGATTGTAGCAGGAAAATATTTTGCAATGGCAGCAGTATACACCATAGACATAGCACTTTTTGCACTTTCACCGCTCGTGTTGTCAATTTACGGCAAGGTGGCATTAAGTGAAGCCTATGTGGCTTTGTTTGGCTACTGGCTTTACGGTTTATCATGCATCGCCGTGGGACTTTTTATATCGTCCATATCTGAGAGTGTGATAATATCTGCAATACTTACATTTGCGGCATTATTCCTCTCATACATGATGCAGTCCATCACCGGGCTCATCTCGTCAAGTGGGAATCTGCTCACAAAGGTGCTTAATTGCTTTGATTTGTACACACCATTTGAGAATTTTGTGAGTGGCTGCTTTAGTGTCACCTCGGCAGCTTATTATGTGACGGTTATCCTGCTTTTATGCTTCCTTACGACGCAGTCTATCCAGAAGAGAAGATGGGCATTTTCAAAGAAGATGATAGGCACAGGGGCATTTTCAGCAGGAATGATTGTCATAATGTGTGCAATCTGTGTGGTTGTAAATCTTGTACTGACAGCGCTTCCTGCCAAGTACACATCAATTGACTGTTCGGCTACAAAGCTGTACTCGCTCACAAGCGATACAAAGGACAGGGTAAGTAAGCTCGATGAGGATATCACAATCTATGTTTTGAATTCCAAGAAATCAAAGGATGCAAAGATAGATGAGACAATCAACAGATACAAGGATCTTTCGAGTCATATAAAGGTAAAATATGTAGACCCGGCGACAAGCCCGAAGTTTTATCAGGATTACACAGACACGACACCTACCACAAACAGCCTTATCATCGAGAGCAAAAACCGTTCAAAGGTGATTGATTACAATGATATATATGAATATGACAGCTCATCATATTATTACGGATACCAGTCGCAGTCTAGCATCACAGGCTATGATGCCGAGGGACAGATTACAAGTGCTATAGAGTATGTCACAATGGATGCAGATGAGCTCCCGGTAATTTATCAGATAACCGGACACAATGAAACGGAAATAGGAAGCAATTTCCAGAGTGTTGTAAGCAAGGCAAATGCAAATCTTAAGAGTTTAGAGCTCTTTAACGAGGAAAAGGTGCCGGAGGATGCAACAGCCATTATCATTAATTCTCCGACTGTTGATTTCAACGAGGAAGACGCTCAGAAGGTGATTGATTATTTAAATGGCGGTGGAAAGGCAATGATTATCGGCTGCTACGCATATAATGATGAGCTTACAAACTTTAACAAGATACTTGCGGCTTACAATGTCAGCTTCAAGACCGGTGTGGTAGCTGAAAATGACAGCTCAAAATATTATCAGAATCCTCTCTACCTACTTCCAACGGTTGAGACGACAGATTACACCTCAGATGCAACAGACGGATATGTATTCCTGGCAGGAAGCTGTGCAATCAATTATCCTGAGGATACAGATGATGTGACATATACAAAGCTGCTTTCTACATCAGACAGCGCAGTTTTAAAGAGGGACTGGAAGAATATCACCACATCGAAGGCAGAGGACGCAGATGAGAACGGACCGTTTACTACAGGTATTGCTGTAAATGATTCAAGCACCGGCGCATCGATTGTTGTGTTTGGTACGCCTTATGTGGTTGATGATTCATATGATAATGCCGTTTCCGGCAACAATGCAGACATGTTCAAGGATGTTATCACATCAATGACCGGAAATGTTGAGCTTGCATCAAGTGTGATACCGGTGAAGGATTACACCTTAAGCAATATCACTATAAATACGCTGCAGGCGGTTATTACGGGACTTATCATAATGATAGCTGTACCAATACTGCTTATTATCATAGGAATCGTTGTATGGGCAATGAGGAGAAAGAAGTAGATTACAGGTAAACGCGTATAAGAAATAGGAGAAAAAATGAATGAATAAGCAGAAACGCACATTTGTGATACTTGCGATAGTTCTGGCAGCCTGTCTGGCAGGCTACCTGGGGCTTCTAAATTACAATAAATATAAAAGTGACGATGATTCGGAGAGCGAAAGAGACAGTGTTGAGGCACTTTCGCTCGACTCATCGGATGTTAAATCACTCTCATTTCTGATTGACGGCCAGAAGTATAGCTTCAGCCGTATAAAGTCAGATGGCACATCCGATGAGACCGAGTCAACGGAGTCTGAGAAAACAGACACAGAATCAGAGTCTTCTGATTCAGATGATGACGAGCAGTGGGTCTGCGATAATGATACCTCTCTTAAAATCAATACAAGCAAGGTCACATCACTGCTTGGAAACGCAACAAGCATCACTGCTTCAAAGAAATTTGATTCAGATGCGGATACATCTGATTTTGGCCTGGATGAACCACAGAATGTCGTAAAGCTAAGCACTGCTGACAAGACATATACCATTACAATCGGTGAGAAAAACGCTATGCTTGGTGAGTACTATATCAAGGTAAATGATGATGTATATCTTTCAAGTACCACAATCCTTGGAACAATTCCGGATTCTATAGATGATATGATTGCAACGGAAGACAGTGAGAGTACTGAGACTGAAAGTGAGTAGTAATGGATTAATAGTTTAAAAATGATAACTTTAAGAAATAGTTCATCTTTTTTTTATGAAATATGTATTGAAATCGTGCTGATGTTGTACCATTATAATGATTAAAGGGTCAAAATGTATCATTATTATGATGTAGAATAATGAGGGAAAATGGTGAATAGCATGAATCAGATGAACAAAGACAGCAACAGCATAAATATCACGGGCCTTACCGATGAAGAGGTAAGGCAGAGAGTGGAGGAAGGATTTACCAACAGAACAGATATATCTACAGACAAGACGACAAAGGAAATTGTGATTTCAAACGTTTTCACATATTTTAACCTTATATTTCTTGTCATAACGATACTTCTCATAATGGTAGGTTCTTTCAGAAATCTGACATTTCTGCCTATAATTATTGGAAATACGGTAATCGGAATCGTTCAGGAAATCCGCGCAAAAAAGACTCTTGAAAAAATGAGTTTACTGAATGCTCCGCATGCGGATGTCATCAGAAACAGCAGCGTAAAGCAGATTAGTACGGATGAACTTGTAAAGGATGATGTGATTTTACTTACCGCAGGAAAGCAGATTTGTGCGGATGCGGTTGTGATATCCGGAAATATACAGGTAAATGAATCACTGCTCACAGGTGAAGCCGATGAGGTAGAAAAGACAGAGGGCAGCACTCTCATGTCGGGAAGCTTTGTTGTATCGGGAGAGTGCTATGCACGGCTTGAAAAGGTCGGTAATGAATCATATATCTCAAAGCTGAGCCTTGAGGCAAAATCAATGGGTGACAAGGAGCAGTCTGAGATGATACGCTCCATTAATTTGATTGTCAAATGGGTTGGCATAGTTATTATTCCGATTGGGCTTATATTGTTCTGGCAGAGCCATTTTGTGAATGGCGAGTCTATCACAAAGAGCGTTACATCGACAGTTGCAGCGATTATAGGAATGATACCGGAGGGCTTATATCTGCTGACCACAGTGGCGCTTGCCTTAAGCACTATGAAGCTTGCAAGGAAAAAGGTATTGCTTCATGATATGAAAAGTATTGAGACGCTTGCGCGTGTGGATGTGCTTTGTGTGGATAAAACGGGCACAATTACTGAGCCTGATATGAAACTTAAGGAAATTTTCCTCTGTAAAAACAGTGGAGCAGATGGCACACAGACAGCTTTGACATTAGATGAGCTTAAAAGTCTTATTTTAGATTATGCAAATGCTTCGGTTGACAACAATGCGACTATGCTCGCACTAAAAGCATATGCGGCGGAAGCTTTGACAAATAATACATCTGCACTGCATCGTACAGCAGTTTCACAGCAGGCATTCTCGTCGAGCCTTAAATATGGCAGCGTTACTTTTTCTGACGGAACTTATCTGCTCGGAGCGCCGGAGTTTATCATGCACGAAGACTTTGCGCGCATTGAGGAAGAAATCATACCGTACGCTGACAAAGGCGACAGAGTACTTTTATTTGCAAGGTACAATGGGGAGAACGTGGAGAATGGCATAAATGGCAGTGTTACTCCGCTTGGATTTGTGGCACTTGCCAATCCTATCAGAGCAAATGCAGTAAAGACATTTGAGTATTTCAAGAGTCAGGGTGTTGCGATAAAGGTTATTTCAGGTGACAATCCGCGTACTGTTTCAAGGATTGCCATACAGGCAGGAATAGAAAGTGCAGAAAGCTTTGTTGATGCGGCAACACTCGATACTGAGGATAAAATAGCCGATGCAGTGAATAAATATACTGTATTCGGACGAGTGACACCAAAGCAGAAGAAACAGCTTGTAAAGGCTTTACAGGCTAAAGGTCATACGGTTGCGATGACCGGAGACGGAGTCAACGATATACTTGCCATGAAGGATGCCGACTGCAGTGTGGCTATGGCATCGGGAAGTGAGGCGGCAGCCCAGGCAGCCCAGGTTGTCCTTTTGGACTCTGACTTTGCACACATGCCGGATGTGGTGTATGAGGGCCGCAGGGTGGTAAACAATATCCAGCGCTCAGCAAGCCTGTTTCTTGTGAAAAATATATTCTCGCTGTTACTTTCACTGTTTTCGGTTATCCTTATGGTTACGTATCCGCTTGAGCCGGCACAGGTATCGCTCATCAGTATGTTTACCATAGGAGTACCGGGATTCTTATTGGCACTGGAGCAGAATAAGGACAGGATAAAGGGGCACTTTATCACCAATGTCATGCTAAAGGCACTGCCGGGTGGACTTACGGATGTAATAGCTGTCGGAGCGCTTGTCGTATGCGGAGAAGTATTTTGTATATCAGATGCAAGCATAGGAACGATAGCGACGCTTGTACTTTCGGTAGTGGGCTTTATGATTCTCTTTAAAATCAGTGAGCCGCTAAATGGAATGAAATATGCTGTTATTATCGGAAATATAGCAGGTCTGGTATTTTCGGGTTTCTTCTTAAAGAAACTGTTTGCACTGACAGATTTGTCAAATATATGTATTCTTCTCATGATAGTGTTTGGCTTTGCGGCTGAGTCACTGTTTAGGAATCTGACACTTCTGGTTGAGAAACTGAGAGGCTCATATGAGAAAAAGAAGGGTTTCAATGTCTGATATTAAAAATCTGCATGGCACCATAGGTGTGTGGCAGCTTAGGACCAGGGGCCTTTCTTGATGGGCACGACAGATTTTTACAGTTCGCGCAGGTATTACAGAGCTCTTTGATATTTTTCTGCTTTTGTGAGTCAAGCTTTATTATGAGGGCGGCTGTCTTAAGTGGCATGAGCATATTTGAACCGGTGAGATGTATACCATCAGGGCTTACGTGCTCAAAAATCTCAGGCAGCAGCTCAAGCGGATATTCATCGCCTAAAAATGACAGCTCAATGGCATAAAGAGAGCTTTCTTCTTCGACAGCCTTTGCAAACTGCTCATATGCGTTTGACAAAAGCATAAGGCTTAAACAGTCTGCTATGTAGGCCTCCTCAAGCTGCTCATGATTTAAATACAGCTCTGACAGCTCGTCTGCACCGTTTCCGAGTGTCACGAGGCCGTAGGCATAGTGTGCCAGGGATACCCCGGGCAAATCCTGTTTTATGGAATAATATGCAAAGGCATCCACCAATGGAAGCATTGCGGTGTATATTGCCCGGATAAGCGGCAGCTTATCGTTATCAAAATGAAACCGGCTGCAGAATTCTTTCCAGTCTTTAGATGATAATTCAGGTGTGATTTTGCATTTCATGGTTTTTTGGTTACATCATCGGATTCTTTATCATCAGAACCCTTTAAAAGTCTGTATACAAATGAATATGCCCAGATAAGCACCGGGATAATGATAGTTGCGGCAACGGCAGCCTTCCAGTAGCGCATGTCACTCGTGTGATCGAGCATAGTGGCAACAAATGCCACAACATATAAAAGTAATAAAAGGATGGCACCGATCAGTGCCAGAATACGTTTTGTCTTTTTCATGAATTGTTCTCCGTGGTTTTAGTAATGTAACGATTCAGAACCATCCCACGCACATTCGCAAAAACGCACGATACTCGTGCTGTCTAGCTGCTACACAGCTAATTTTGCTCATATGTGTGGGGTGACTCTATTCGAGCCACCTTGAGAACAAGAAAATCTGCTGCTTACATGCGAGCATGACGCATCAGTTTTTCTTGTTCTCAGTGGTTCTGAATAGTTTTTTATTTATTATAATATAAAAAAACAAAATTGACGTCAAGCTGTTATTTTGGTATAATACATCCATATGTGAAGTTGAGGCTGTTTGGCCTCGTATCAGTTTATAAAAGATAAAGGTGGTAGTAAAAATGGCTTTATTAGAAGAGTGGCACAAGATTGCCTACAATGACAAAGCAGATCAGGGAGAGTTACAGCGTTTTTGGCAGCATTATTTCCTCTTGGAGAAGGGTGTATATGAGAAGCTCCTCGCAAATCCGGATGAGGCAGTAGAGGGAACAGTCAAAGAGCTTGCTGAGAAATATGAGTTATCAATCATGGAGATGACAGGCTTCTTAGACGGAATCAATGACAGCCTTGTCACACCAAACCCAATCGAGGAGATGGATGAGGACACAAAGGTAAGCCTTGTTTTCGATAAAGAAAAGCTCTATAAGAACATGGTAGATGCAAAGGCAGACTGGCTTTACAATCTCCCGGCATGGGATGAAATCTTTGACGCAGAGACAAAGCATGCGCTTTACCTCGAGCAGAAGAAGTCAGGAACAGTGGTAGTAGGTAAGAAAATCGGCCGAAATGACCCATGTCCATGCGGTTCGGGCAAGAAATATAAAAAATGTTGTGGAAAAAATGCATAAAGTACTTTACAGATTAGAAAAATAAGTATATTATCATTTTTTGAAAGGAACATTAATTGTTCCAAAGATATGTATGGCACATGTTTGCGTATATTACATACATATGTGCAACAGCATAATAACAATACGTTGAAGAGCACAGTAAGTATATTAAAAGCAGCAGAGAGGGAAGCCTTGGAAGACGAGAATCAAAGTCCAAAGAGTGGTGAAAGCTCCCCGGTGGATGATATACCGAACACCAGCTTGGAGTGGCTCCAATAAAGCCCGGTGACACCGTTATAGTCAAATGAGTTTCTGTCGGATACAGACAAGCAGTATGTTTTCAGGCGGAAAGAATGTGGGTGGAACCACGGTAACAAAGCTTATCGTCCCCGATGTCGCAGCAATGCGGTGTCGGGGATTTTTATATTAAAATAAAGGAGAGATAACCATGAAGATAACATTGAAGGATGGCTCATCAAAAGAGTACAGCGAAGCAAAAAGCGTATATGAAATCGCAAAAGATATAAGCGAGGGACTTGCAAGAGCAGCCTGCGCAGGAGAGGTTGACGGAGAAATTGTTGACTTAAGAACAGTTCTTGACAAGGACTGCACACTCAATATAATCACAGCAAGTGATGAGGAAGGACTTCGTGTCATCAGACATACAGCATCACACGTGCTGGCACAGGCAGTAAAGAATCTGTTCCCGGATGCAAAAATCACAATCGGACCGGCAATTGACGATGGTTTCTACTATGATTTCGATTCACAGCCATTCTCAAGAGAGGATCTCGATGCACTTGAGGCAGAGATGAAGAAAATCATCAAACAGGGTCATGAGATAACAAGATTTACACTCCCTAGAGAGGAAGCAATCAAATTCATGAAGGAAAAGGATGAGCCGTACAAGGTAGAGCTTATCGAGGAGCTTCCTGAGGGTGAGGAGATTTCTTTCTATGACCAGGGTGGCTTTGTAGATTTATGTGCAGGACCACATCTTATGAGCACAAAGGGTGTAAAGGCTTTCAAGCTCACATCATCATCAATGGCATACTGGAGAGGTGATTCAAACAAGGCAAGACTCCATCGTATCTACGGAACAGCCTACAATAAGAAAGAGGATTTAAAGGCACATCTTGAGAGAATGGAGGAGGCTAAGAAGCGTGATCACAATAAGCTTGGCCGTGAGATGGAGCTTTTCACAACAGTAGATGTAATCGGACAGGGACTCCCGCTTATGATGCCAAAGGGCACAAAGATGATTATGAAGCTGCAGAGATGGATTGAGGACCTCGAGGATAAGGAGTGGGGCTATGTGCGTACAAAGACACCACTCATGGCAAAATCAGACCTGTACAAGATTTCAGGACATTGGGATCATTATCTTGACGGCATGTTTGTTCTCGGAGATCCTGAGAAGGACGGCGAGGAAGAGGTTATGGCACTTCGTCCGATGACATGTCCGTTCCAGTATTATGTATACAAGGCAAAGCAGCACTCATACAGAGATCTGCCTTACAGAATGGGTGAGACTTCCACATTGTTTAGAAACGAGGATTCGGGAGAGATGCACGGATTGACACGTGTCAGACAGTTTACTATCTCAGAGGGTCACAATGTTATCCGTCCTGACCAGTGTGAGGAGGAGCTCAAGGCATGCTTCAATCTTAACAGATATGTCCTTAAGGTGCTGGGACTCGAGAATGATGTGACATACCGTCTTTCAAAATGGGATCCAAAGAACACAGAAAAGTATTTAGGAGATGATGAGTACTGGAACTCAACACAGGAGGTTCTTCGTAACATCCTTATTGAGGAAAATGTTCCTTTTGTTGAGGCCGACGGCGAGGCTGCATTCTACGGACCAAAGATTGATATCCAGGCCAAGAACGTATACGGTAAAGAGGATACCATGGTAACAATACAGCTCGACTGTGCTATTGCTGAGAATTTTGATCTGTACTATATTGATCAAAACGGCGATAAAATCCGTCCATACATCATCCACCGTACATCACTCGGCTGCTATGAGCGTACACTTGCATGGCTTATCGAGCACTACGCAGGAAAGTTCCCTACATGGCTCTGCCCTGAGCAGGTAAGAGTACTTCCTATCTCAGAGAAGTATGCTGATTATGCTAAAAAGGTAGCAGATGAGCTTAAGCGCAATGATGTCGATGTGACAGTTGACAACAGAGCCGAGAAGATCGGATACAAGATCAGAGAGGCTCGTATGGATAAGCTTCCATATATGCTTGTTGTCGGAGCTGACGAGGAGGCAGACGGCACAGTATCGGTAAGAAGCCGATTTGAAGGAAATGAGGGTGTTAAGCCACTTTCAGATTTCATCGACCAGATTTGCAAGGAAATCCGTACAAAGGAAATCAGAGTGGAGCTTCCGGAAGAGGAAAAACACAGATAATCGATTAAAAAGTATAAAAAAAATCAATCAGGACATACTAGCCTATGCATAAGCAAAGGAGGCAAAAGTATGACAAGACTTGATTGTAATGTTGAAAAATGTGCGTATAATGCAGATAACTGCTGTAAGCTCAGAGAAATCGATGTGAAAGGAACTAAGGCAAAGAAAGCCTGCGATACACAGTGTGGCAGCTTTTCAAATAAGGCCTGTGACTGTGAGGTATCTGCAGAGTTAGCTATTCACAAGGAAACGGATGTGCACTGTGATGCAGCAAAGTGTAAGTACAATGACCACAATAGCTGCATGGCCAATCAGATTGGCATCAAGAAAAACTGTACACCAAACAAGTGCAGTACAGAGTGTGCAAGCTTTGAGTGTCAGGCGTAGACTAAGAAGCGCATAATGACAGTTGCCCGGAGTATCAGGTTTATGGTGCTCCGGGTACATATATTTTCGTAATTTGTGATTGCTGCCGTATATATTATGGTGTGACAGACAGCAATTACAGTCAGGAAAGGAAAAATATGGATTATAATATAAATTTCCCACATCTTCATATATATCTGCAGCATGTGATAAAGAGCATTTCAATAGGAAGCTTTGATATTGCGATGTATGGCATAATAATAGCATGTGGTATGCTTGCGGGGCTGGGCGTGGCCTGCTATGTGGCCAAAAAATCAGGACAAAATCCTGATACATACTTTGATCTGGCACTTGTGGCAATCATATGCTCTGTGATAGGTGCAAGAATATACTATGTGGTATTCAGATGGGATTTGTACAAGGACGACCTGCTTAGCATATTCAATATCAGGCAGGGAGGACTGGCAATTTACGGAGGAGTGATAGCAGCAATTATCACCACATTCGTTTTTGCAAAGGTCAGAAAGCTGTCGTTTCCACTGTTGTGTGATACGGCGGGGCTTGGACTGATACTGGGACAGGTGATTGGCCGATGGGGAAACTTCTGCAACAGGGAGGCATTTGGCGATTATTATGACGGACTTTTTGCTATGCAGCTTCCGGTATCAGCTGTCAGGACATCGGATCTGACTGAAAAGCTTATGTCACATACAACTGTGGTAGACGGAGTGGAGTATATTTCGGTGCATCCTACTTTTTTGTATGAATCCTTTTGGAATCTGTGCTTATTTATTTTGTTGATGCTTTATTTTAAGCACAGAAGGTTTGACGGAGAGGTGTTTCTTCTATATTTGCTAGGCTATGGTGTCGGAAGATTCTGGATAGAAAGCCTGCGTACAGACCAGCTTCTCATCCCGCATATCAATTATCCGGTGTCTATGGCACTCGCCGCCACTTTGGTGGCAGTATCAGCCATATGGATAGGAATTGTCAGATATAAGCAGAGGAAAATGGGCAAAATGGTGGACACTCCACCACACTCCACCACTAAAGAGTAAATTTCATATCATTTTATAAAAAAGGCGCAAAGTCCACGAAAAGACTGAGCGTCTTTTTTGTTGCCTTTTTATGGGAATTTGGCTTAAAGCCTTGATTTTGTGGGCTGTTAGGTGTAATATTGTAACCAAGTGGTGAAAAGTGGAGTGGAATACCATATAAGTGGAGTGAAGTGGTGGAAAGCTTCAAAATGAGGAAAAGGAGGATGGATGCCATGTTCATGGGCGAATATAATCATTCAATAGACGCCAAGGGCCGTATGATTGTCCCGGTGAAGTTCCGTGAACAGCTTGGCAATGAGTTCGTAGTTACCAAGGGCTTAGATGGCTGTCTGTTCGTCTATTCCAACGAAGAATGGCATCGAATTGAGGAAAATCTTCGCGACAAACCACTCACATCAAGAGAAGCAAGAAAATTTATGAGATTCTTCTTTGCAGGAGCAGCCACCTGTGAGATGGACAAGCAGGGCAGAATCCTCTTACCGGCGAACTTAAGAGAATACGCAGGTATAGATAAGGAAGTTGTATCTGTCGGAGTATACAGCAGAGTAGAAATCTGGAGCAAAGACAGATACCTTGAAAACTCTGATTTTGACGATATGGATGAGATAGCCGATCATATGGCAGAGCTTGGCATAGGCATTTGATATTAAATGGAGAGACCACATGGAATTTAAGCATTATTCAGTCTTAAGGGACGAGACAATTGAAAATTTAAACATCCGTCCTGACGGGATATATGTGGATGGTACTCTCGGAGGAGCCGGGCACTCATATGAGATAGCAAAGAGACTTTCGGACAAGGGCAGGCTGATAGGCATAGATCAGGATGCAGATGCCATAAAGGCGGCAGGAGAGAGGCTTGCGGAGTTTGGAGACAGGGTAACGATAGTCAGGAGCAATTATTCTGATATGAAGAATGTGCTTCATTCACTCGGAATTGAAAAGGTGGATGGTATTATGCTGGATCTTGGAGTGTCATCCTTCCAGCTTGATACACCAAAGAGAGGCTTTACCTACAGGAGTGAGGATGCACCGCTTGATATGCGTATGGATGACAGGAATGCCCTTACTGCAAGGGATATAGTAAATACCTACAGCGAAAATGATCTGTACCGTATCATCAGGGATTACGGTGAGGACAAGTTTGCAAAGAATATTGCAAAACACATTGCAGCAGCAAGACAAAAGCAAGAGATAACGACAACAGGAGAGCTCAACGAGATAATAAAGGCAGCGATACCAAAAAAGGTCAGAGCTACCGGTGGTCACCCGTCAAAGAGAACATATCAGGCTATCAGAATTGAGCTGAATCATGAGCTTGATGTGTTAAGGGACAACCTGGATGACATGATAGATTTACTTAATCCGGGCGGCAGGATATGTATAATCACATTCCACTCGCTTGAGGACAGAATAGTAAAATCCAATTTCAAAAAAAACGAAAATCCATGTACATGTCCACCGAGTTTTCCGGTATGTGTATGCGGTAATAAATCGAAGGGAACGGTTATCACCAGAAAGCCTATCCTTCCGTCAGAAAAGGAACTTGAAGAGAATTCACGCTCGAAGAGTGCAAAGCTTCGTGTGTTTGAAAAGAATGAATTGTAGAATGACAGCAAAAGGAGCAGCTAAATGAATAAAACTACTTATTATATAAATGGGAATGCCGTAAGAGAGCTTGACGAGGCAGCACCGGTCAGAAGACCACAGAAATCGACAAGAGAGCTTGAGGAAATAAGAAGAAAGAAAAACAGAAGAAAATCTGCAAGAAGAAATCAGGAGAGAGCACTCTCAATGAACAGGGCATTTGTAGCCTTTCTTACAGCGTGTGTGGCAGCTTCAGCCCTTGTATCTGTTTCACTTATTCAGATAAGGTCAAATGTGACACAGCAGATGAATGAGGTTGCAGCACTTGAGAGCCGAATAAATGATATGAAGGCTGATAATGATGCCAGATACAAGCAGATTACTACATCTGTCGATTTAAATGCAATCAAGGATGCAGCTATCAACAGACTTGGCATGAAATATGCTTCACAGGATCAGATAGTTTATTACTCAATTGATAAGAACAACTATATGGATCAGTACAATGATATTCCGGAATAAATTGGAGGAATCATATTGGCAGCCAGGACAAGAAAAAGACCGGTAAGAAAAATTGGACGCAAAATGAAAACAAAGCTGTTTGCGTTGTTTATGTTAATAGTTGTAGCCATGCTTGGACTCATTGGCAGGCTGATGTTTATTGAATATACAAGCGGAGACGCATATACTAAAAAGGTACTATCATTACAGTCATATGACAGCAAAACAATACCGTTTCAGAGAGGAAATATTGTGGATTCAAACGGCACAGTGCTTGCTACGAGTGTGGCTGTTTATAATGTCGTACTTGATTGCTCGGTTATGACCAGTAAGAAAGAGTATATAACTCCGACGATAGATGCACTGACACAGTGCTTTCCGGATTTAGACAGGGCAACACTTGAGGATTATGCAAATAACAGCGAGGATAACAAATATATTGTACTGTTAAAAAAGCTGTCATATGATGCAATTCAGCCATTTGTACAGCTGCAGGATGCAACAGACGAAAAGGGTAATCTGAAGAATCCAAACATCAAGGGTGTGTGGTTTGAGACAGAGTATCAGAGAAATTATCCGTTTAAAACACTGGCAAGCTCAGTTATCGGCTTTACCTCAGCCGGAAATGTAGGTACAACCGGACTTGAAAACTATTACAATGACACTTTAAATGGTGTAAATGGCAGGGAGTACGGCTATCTGAATGCAGACAATGATTTCCAGAAAACAGTAATTGCTGCACAAAACGGAAATACACTGTACACAACTATAGACGCAAATATCCAGTCGATTGTTGAGGATAAGATAAAACTGTTCTCAGATACTTATGCAAATAATGCAAGAGAAGGACTTGGCGCAGAAAATATTGCAGTCGTTATAGAAAATCCTAAAAATGGTGAGATACTGGCCATGGCGAATTATCCAAACTTTGATCTGAACGATCCGAAGAATATGAAGGATTACTATACACAAGAGCAGCTTAATGAAATGAGTGATGATGATACATTAAATACTCTGAATAAGCTGTGGCAGAACTTCTGTGTTACACATACATATGAGCCGGGGTCTGTACAGAAGCCTTTTACTGTGGCATGTGGACTGGATACAGGCACGCTCACTACTGATATGACATTTTTATGTGATGGATACGAGATGTTTGGCGGTGAAAAGGTATCATGCGTCAACCGTAGCGGACATGGCATAGAGACACTTGAAAAGGCACTCATGGATTCGTGTAATGATGCACTCATGCAGATGTCATATAAGATTGGTGCAGAAAATTTTCTGTACTATCAGAGTGTATTTGGCTTTGGTCAAAAGACAGGTGTTGACCTGCCGGGTGAGGCAAATACATCAACGCTCATGTATACCCTCGACAATATAAAGCCTGTCGATTTAGCGACAAACGTATTCGGACAGAACTATAACTGTACCATGATAGAGATGGTCAGTGCATTTTCCTCACTGGTGAATGGCGGAAATTATTATCAGCCGCACGTAGTAAAGAAAATCGCAGATGATAACGGCAATACAGTAAAGACAATTGAGCCTACACTGCTAAAAAAGACAGTGTCAGAGAATACAAGTGCGACACTTAAAAACTACCTGCAGAATGTAGTTGCAAACGGAACCGGTAAGGTGGCAAAGGTTGACGGATACTCAATGGGAGGCAAGACAGGAACAGCGCAGATGTATGATGAGACAACTCACCTTAGAAAGAGGGGCTGCTATCTTGTATCATTTATAGGCTGTGTGCCTGCGCAGGATCCGCAGCTTGTTATTTACACTGTAATCGACCAGCCGAATGTACAGGATCAGCCTCACAGTAACTATGCACAGAACCTGACCAGAGAGATATTAAAGGAAGTACTTCCGTATATGAATATATACCCTGATGAGGAGCAGACCGGTGTAAATGCTGACCTTACGATAACAGGCGCAAATCCTCCGACAGGAGAAAAGGTCACCCAGGAGGGTGAGCAGGGCGAATAGAGAATAGCCTCAATATTTTTTGCATATATTAGTGTAAAAATATTGAGGCATTTTTGTTCATGATACTTAACAATACGCGCTACAGAAGAAAAATATGCGTATTTTGCAGTATACTGACAGCTGTTCTTATCGCCTTGTGTTTCAGACTGTTTTATCTCATGATAGTAAAAGGCGGTTATTACAGTAAAAAGGCAAGTGCGCTTCAGGAAAGAGAGCGTGATATTGCAGGAATACGCGGAGATATAGTGGATAGAAATGAAAGGATAATAGCGACAAATGAAACGGCATATAACATAAGCGTTATACACAATCAGATAACCGACAAGGAAGCAGTCATCTCTGTTTTAAGCAGTGAGCTTTCTATTGACGAAAAGACTATCCGCAGTAAGGTGGATAAGGTTACATCCATTGAAAAAATAAAGAATAATGTCTCTAAAAAAACAGGCGATAAAATACTATCATATGGCTTGGCAGGGATAAAGGTTGACGAGTCAAGTGTCAGGTACTATCCGCTTGATGAACTGTTTTCAAAGGTTATAGGCTTTGCAGGAGCAGATGGTCAGGGTGTTGTTGGGCTTGAGACTACATATGATGAAATTCTGCGTGGTACACCAGGGCGGATATACACTGTATGTGATGGCAGAGGTGTGGAGGTGAAGGGTTATAAGGAGAGAAGAGAAGCTCCCCAAAAAGGAGACACACTTGTCACTACACTCGACATAAATATACAAAGAGTATGTGAGAAAAATGCAATGATGGCATATGCACAAAACCTGGCAGACAGTGTGAGTATAATTGCCTTAAACCCTAAAAACGGAGAAATATATGCCATGACCGACTACCCGGAATATAATTTGAATGATCCTTTTTCATGTGAAAACCATGATGAAGCCTGGAGAAACGGCTGTGTAAGTGATACATATGAGCCCGGTTCAGTATTCAAGATAATTACGGCAGGAATCGCACTGGAGGAGGATGTGGTGAGCCTTGATGACAGTTTTTACTGCCCGGGATATATTACTGTGGAGGACAGACGCATACACTGCCATAAGAGAACAGGACATGGAAGTGAGACCTTTGTGCAGGGAATACAGAATTCATGCAATCCGGTCTTTATTGATCTAGGTCTTAGAATAGGCAGTGAGAGGTATTATGCTGATTTCATGAGGTTTGGTCTGCTTGATAAGACAGGTATTGATTTGCCGGGAGAGGCCGCCACCATAATGCATCAGCCGGATAAGATAGGCCAGGTGGAGCTTGCAACAATTTCATTTGGACAGTCATTCCAGCTCACACCCATCGAGCTTATGACAACAGTATCATCGCTTATAAATGGTGGTAACAGAATTACTCCTCATATAGGTAAGGAGATTCATGGCACCGAAGGTACGGTAAAGGAGGTGCTGTCCTTTGAACAGACGCCAGGTATATGCAGTGAAGAGACATCTGATACACTGCGAAAGCTTTTGGAGGGCGTGGTAGCAGAGGGCTCAGGAAAAAATGCAAAGGTTGAAGGTTATGCGATAGGAGGAAAGACTGCTACATCGCAGACACTTCCGAGAAGTGACAATGTATATATAGCCTCGTTCCTTGGATTTTATCCGGTGGATGATCCGGCACTTATGGTGCTTGTGAAAATAAATAATCCAAAGGGCGGTGCATATTATGGCGGAACAATCGCTGCACCGGTTGCAGCTGAAATATTTAGGGAAATCATACCGTATGCACAGGAGATAGGAGTGTTTAACTGATTTACGGGCTCTTGCGAAATAGAACTAAATAACGTATACTATAATTTAATGATTAAGGCAGTCGTTTGGAGAAATTGATTTGTTAAACATATCCATACGGATGGCTGTAATAAAAGATGGAGGAATAAAAATGAGCTTACAAGGAAAAAAGGTACTTGTTGTCGGAACAGGAAAGAGTGGCATTGCAGCGACTGAACTTTTGTGCGCAAATGGCATCGATACAGTATTGTTTGATGGAAATAAAGAACTGGATTCAAAAACACTTTATGAGAAAGCACCAAAGCTTAAGGAGGTGCCGCTTATTTTAGGCGACCTGACAGATGAACAGATTGATGAGTTTGATGTGGCTGTGCTAAGTCCGGGAGTACCAACAGACATTCCTATGGTCAATGCCTTACGTGACAGGGGCGTTAAAATATGGGGTGAGATAGAGCTTGCATACACATTTGGGGCAGGGGAGATCATCGCTATCACAGGAACCAACGGAAAGACGACCACTACAGCTCTGACAGGTGAGATAATGAAGAATTACTTTAAGGATGTGAGAGTGGTAGGAAATATCGGAATCCCTTATACATCAATGGTCACAGGAAGCACAGGTGAGACAGTAACGGTTGCAGAGATATCAAGCTTCCAGCTCGAGACAATAGATACCTTTAAGCCACATGTAAGCGCAATTTTAAATATCACACCCGATCACCTGAATCGACACCATACTATGGAAAATTACATCAGGGCAAAGGAGGACATCACAAAAAATCAGACAGCAGATGATTACTGCGTGTTAAACTACGAGGACGAGGTGCTTAGAGATTTTGCAGCAGAGTGCCCTGCTAAGGTTATATTTTTCAGCAGTAAGTCTGAGCTTTCAGAGGGCTTTTATCTGGACGGAGATATCATCATATACGCACACGACGGTGTACGTGATGAGGTAATTGATGTAAACGAGCTGAATCTCCTCGGAAAGCATAATTTTGAGAATGTGATGGCAGCGTGTGCCATGTCTATAAGCTTTGGGGTACCGATGGATAAGATTGTCGAGGTGCTTAAGGTATTTAAGGCAGTTGAGCACAGGATAGAGTACGTGACCGAAAAGCGTGGAGTCAGATTCTACAACGATTCAAAGGGCACCAATCCTGATGCAGCCATTCAGGGTATACGTGCCATGAACAGACCGACACTTCTCATTGGCGGTGGATATGATAAGCAGTCGGAGTATGATGAGTGGATAGAGGCCTTTGACGGCAAAGTAAAGGAGCTTGTGCTTATCGGTCAGACTGCAGATAAAATCGAAGAGTGTGCACACAGACACGGATTCATGAATACTGTAAAGAAGGATACGTTTGAGGATGCAGTAAATTATTGCTATGAGCATGCTGTTTCAGGTGATGCAGTGCTTTTATCACCTGCATGTGCAAGCTGGGGCATGTTTCCTAACTATGAGGAGCGCGGACGTATCTTTAAGGAAATAGTAAAAGGATTTAAGGAGTAAATATTTTGGCAGGAAAGCGTAGAAGAAGTAGCAAGAATAAAGAAAAAAAAGAAAAAGGAATACCTTATTTCGACTACAACCTGTTGTTTATAGTTATATTTCTGCTCTGCTTTGGTCTTGTTATGCTATATAGCTCGAGTGCATACACATCGGCCATCAAAAATCATGACAGCATGCACTATCTTAAGCTTCAGATACGAAATATTGTACTGGGACTTATACCTATGGTATTTCTGGCAAAGGTCGACTACAGATATTGGAAAAAGCTTGGCTTTTTTGCGTATATAGTATCGCTTATACTGTGTGTGCTTGTGTTTGTGCCGAAAATAGGCTCAAGCTCACATGGTTCATCGAGATGGATCGGCATAGGACCAATACAGTTCCAGCCTTCAGAAGTGGCTAAAATTGCGGTCATACTGTTTATGGCTATGATTATAGACAAGATACCCAAGCAGTTTGATAAGTTTTTAAGTCTGGTAAAGGTGCTTGCTATGCTTATTCCGCTCATAATAGTTGTTGCAATCAGCAATCTGAGTACGGCAGTTATCATCATAGGCATTTCGGTCTGTATGTTGTTTGTCGCAAGCCCAAAGTATCTGCAGTTTATTATTGTAGCAGTGGCGGTAGTTGTGTTTGCAGTGGCGTTTGTCATGCTGGCAGGCTATAGAAGTACACGTATTGAGGCATGGCTGCATCCGGAGACTGCGGGAACAGACGCAGTATTCCAGACTATGATGGGACTTTATGCGATAGGCTCGGGCGGATTGTTTGGAAAAGGACTTGGAGAGAGTTTACAGAAGCTTGGCAATGTGCCGGAGTCACAAAATGATATGATATTTACAATTATTTGTGAAGAGCTTGGACTGTTTGGAGCTATCTGCCTTATTTTACTTTTTATACTGCTTATATGGCGTATGATGGTCATTGCAAACAATGCAAGGGATTTGTATGGCTCACTTTTGGTTATTGGTGTGATGAGTCATATTGCAATCCAGGTGATACTGAATATTGCGGTAGTTACCAATTCACTTCCAAATACCGGTGTTATTCTGCCGTTTATCAGCTATGGAGGTACGTCAATCATATTCCTGATGGCGGAAATAGGGCTTGTTTTGTCTGTTTCAAGAGGCATCAGGCTTGAAAATGTGTAGATTAAGGCGTGAAATATAATGATTAAGAAAAAAAGAAAACATAAAAAGAGTTTAAAGCATTTTTTTATGGGACTGTTAATTACGATAGCAGTGCTCGCGATACTGTTTCTCATTGCACTTAAGCTGTTTACGGTAAAAAGGGTAGTTGTCGAGGGCAATGAGCTTTATGACCAAAAGACTATAGAGGATGCGGTGCTTAATGATAAGTACTCATGGAACTCACTGTATGTCTATCTGAAATATAAGGTAAAGGATACTAAAAAAATACCGTTTATTGATACAATGAGCATAAGCCTGGATAGTCCGCATACTCTTCATATATCAGTTTATGAAAAAGGAATGCTTGGATACATATATATTCCGGGAATTAATGAGAATGCATATTTTGATAAGGATGGCTTTGTGGTGGAGACATCCTCAGACACGGTGCCGGGTGTGCCATGTATAGACGGCATAAGCTGTGACAAGGTAGTGCTTTATGAGAAGCTGCCTATTAAGCAGGCTATGCTAAAAGATATCCTTGAGCTTACCCAGGGATTAAAAAGGCAGGATCTTGTGCCGGATTCTGTGGATTATGGTGCGCAAAATGCACCGGTAGTCAAGTATGGTAATGTGAGTGTGATAATTGGTGACACGACAAAGCTTACACGTAAAATAGAGAGGCTTAAGGCTATCATGCCATCGCTTGAGGGACAGTCCGGTACACTACATTTAGAGAGCTGGACGGAAGAAACAACAAATATTGTGTTTGACAAGTCAGAATAATGTAAAACTAAATAAAAAAAATCATATTTTATAGTTGATTATTTTGGAGAAAAATTATATTATAGAATAAATGAGTTTAAGAAGATTCGATATTTTTATATAGAAAATTAAATTTTGGGAAAGAAAGAGGAGGAATCACCTTGCTTGAGATAAGAACTAACGAGGCTGATAACAGCGCAAAGATTATTGTCATTGGAGTCGGAGGAGCCGGTAACAATGCAGTTAACAGAATGATTGATGAGAATATTGGTGGAGTAGAGTTTATCGGTATCAATACAGATAAGCAGGCTTTACAGCTTTGTAAGGCTCCTACACTTATACAGATTGGAGAGAAGCTTACAAAGGGACTCGGCGCAGGTGCGCAGCCTGAGATCGGTCAGAAGGCCGCTGAGGAGAGCGCAGAGGAGCTTCAGGCAGCAGTAAAGGGCGCTGATATGGTATTCGTCACATGCGGTATGGGAGGCGGAACCGGTACAGGTGCAGCTCCTGTTGTTGCAAAGATAGCAAAGGATCAGGGCATACTTACAGTTGGTGTTGTTACAAAGCCATTCAAATTTGAGGCAAAGCAGCGAATGATTAATGCTGTTTCAGGAATAGAGAGACTTAAGGAGAGCGTTGATACACTTATTGTCATTCCAAATGATAAGCTTCTCGAGATAGTAGACCGTCGCACAACAATGCCGGATGCACTCAAGAAGGCAGATGAGGTATTGCAGCAGGCAGTTCAGGGAATCACTGATCTTATTAATCTTCCTGCACTTATCAACCTTGACTTCGCAGATGTACAGACTGTCATGAAGGACAAGGGTATGGCACATATCGGTATCGGTAGTGCACAGGGGGATGATAAGGCTATCGAAGCTGTTAAGCTTGCGGTTGCTTCACCTCTTCTTGAGACAAAGATAAATGGTGCAACACATGTCATTATCAATATCTCAGGAGATATCTCTCTTATGGATGCAAACGATGCAGCAAGCTACGTACAGGATCTGGCAGGAGAGAATGCCAATATTATCTTTGGTGCCAAGTTTGATGAGAGCATGACTGATCAGGCTTCTATCACTGTTATTGCTACAGGACTGGAGGATGTTTCAGAGAAGATAGATATGCCGGGCAAGCAGGCAGCACCTGGTGCAGGAATGGCAGGCGGTATGCAAAACCGTATGGTATATCCGAATCAGACAGCTGCAAGACCTGTTTCAGGCATGGGAACACAGTCCACAGCAACAGCAGGACTTCATACAGCTGCCCAGCAACAGCAGACAGCACCTGCACATGCATATACAGGTATCCAGAAGCCACGCCAGCCTGAGAGCACGGTTAAGCCGGTAGAGATTAATATTCCGGATTTCCTTAAGAATTCAAGACGATAGTTTATAGGACATGCAGCTTTTTGGCTGCATGTCTTTTTGATTATTGTCGACATATTACGGCACTTAAAAACCTGCTTTTACGCTATTCTTGTCTGTGAAAGTGAGGTGAAAAATTATCTATGCATTTTATCTCGATATTTTTCTTCTTCGTACATTTATCACCAACTGTCTCATACTTATATTTGTCATATACATGCTAAAAATCCCATTGATCGGGAAGGTGGTACGTCTGATTGCTTCAGCGGTGGGTGCATCGGTATGTGAATGTGTACTGCTTCTTTTGGCAGGCAGCTATGCGTTTTATAAATGGACCTCTGTTCTGGTGGTCGTACCGCTTGCGGCAAGGCTTGCAATAGGCAGACAGGCTGGCAGAAAAATCCCGTTTCTAAGACTTTTTGCACTATGTATGTTTGTAACAGTGCTGACCGGAGGCATAGTAACAGCTCTGGACAGCTTTTTCAGCTCTGATGCGACAGTTATGGTATGCTTTGGTTTTGTCATATCATACATAGTGTTAAAGTGCTTCTGTGAGCGAAGTAATGAGAGCAGAAGACTATATAGGGTCACACTTTTAAAGGATGGTAAAAGAGCTTGTGCCACAGCCTTGTATGATACGGGAAATCTGCTAAAAAAACAGCCACAGCAGATTCCGGTGCACATAGGCGGGAGTGCATTGTTTGATATTGTAGGAGAGGATGCCAGCTTTTTTGATGTGCCGTACAAGAGCCTGGGAAATGATGGTGGGAGCATTAAAGTGTGTGAATTTGATGAGATGACAGTCATGAAGGGAAATGGTAAGCTGATTTTACATAATGTGCTGGTGGGAAGAGCATCGGATAGTTTATTCGAGGACAATGCATATGATATGATTTTGAATGAAGCTGTTTTTAGTAATAAAACGGGTATGGAAAATACTCTGGGGAAGCAAGCCGCACACAAATGAGGTGTTTTACATAGGAGGGACGGAGGTGTTGCCGCCTCCGCTTGAGACAGATGAGGAGAAGTGCTGTCTGATTGCACTGGTGGATAAAAATGTGGCAATGTCAAAGGAACAGGCAAAAAAGCAGCTTATAGAGCACAATCTAAGGCTTGTGGTGTATCTGGCTAAAAAATTTGAAAACACGGGAGTATGCGTGGAGGACCTTATATCAATTGGCACAATCGGTCTCATAAAGGGGATAAACACATTCAATCCTGAGAAGAAAATAAAGCTTGCCACATACGCATCCAGATGCATAGAAAATGAGATTCTTATGTATCTGCGCCGCAACAACAGAGTGAAGCTTGAGGTATCCTTTGATGAGCCACTAAACACGGATTGGGACGGAAATGAGCTGCTTTTATCAGATATACTGGGGACAGATGAGGATGTCATATATAAGGATCTTGAGACTGAGGTTGAGATTTCACTGCTAAAAAAAGCCATGCTGTCATTGAACGAGCGTGAAAGACAGATAATAGAGCTTCGATTTGGAGTAAACCGTGTGGAGAATAAGGAGCTGACGCAGAAGGAGGTGGCAGATATTCTGGGAATTTCACAGTCATACATATCAAGGCTCGAAAAAAAAATAATGGCAAGATTGAAGAAAGAAATACAGAAAATGGCATAAGTGTGGTATAATATTTTTATCATAAGAAACTATTCAGAACCACTGAGAAGTTTCTATTATAAAACAGAATAGGAGATGGTAGTATGGTATTGGAATTTATCGGTGCTGACAGAGAGGTTACTGGAAGCTGTCACTATCTGACATTTGGGGACACACATATACTTATTGACTGTGGAATGGAGCAGGGAGCTGATTTGTACGTGAATCAGGAGATACCGGTCAATCCTTCACTCATAGACTATGTGTTTGTCACACACGCACACATTGACCACTCAGGTCTTTTGCCGCTCATATACAATCATGGTTTCAGGGGCACCATTTTTGCGACAAAGGCGACAACAGATTTATGTAACATCATGTTAAAGGATTCTGCACATATTCAGGAATTTGAGGCGGAGTGGAAGAACAGAAAGGCAAGACGAGCCGGAAGACCGGAAGTGACTCCTATGTACAATGTGGAGGATGCACAGAATGTCATGCAGCACTTTACACCGTGTGATTACAACAGTGTGTATGAGATATGCCCGGGGCTTAAGGTGAGATTTGTGGATGCAGGTCATCTGCTTGGTTCATCATCTATTGAGATGTGGGTGACTGAGGAGAATGTGACCAAAAAGATTGTCTTTTCAGGTGATATCGGAAATCACAACAGGCCGCTCATCAAGGATCCTCAGTATGTGGACAGTGCTGATTATGTGGTTATGGAATCTACATATGGCGATCGTCTGCATGATACGCCGCCTGACTACGCGGTGGAGCTTTCAAAGGTCATCAATGCGACATTTACAAGAGGCGGAAATCTGGTAATCCCGGCATTTTCAGTTGGCAGGACACAGGAGATGCTTTACTTTATCAGGCGTATAAAGACTGAGAATCTGTTGCCGGAGCATCCGAATTTTGAGGTTTACATCGATAGCCCCCTTGCTGTTGAGGCAACAAATGTATTTCATGAGAATGTATCGGACTGCTTTGATGAGGAGGCTATGGAGCTTATTTCGGCAGGCATCAATCCAATCAAGTTCCCCGGACTTCGTGTGGCAGTATCATCGGATGAGTCAAAGATGATTAATTTCGATAAGAAGCCAAAGGTTATCATCTCAGCATCGGGTATGTGTGAGGCCGGACGTATCAGACACCACTTAAAGCATAATCTTTGGAGAAGTGATTCAACAGTTTTGTTTGTAGGATATCAGGTTCCGGGAACGCTTGGCTATGCGCTTTTAAACGGTGCTAAAAAGGTGAAGCTTTTTGGTGAGGAAATAGAAGTAAGGGCAAGCATAGTAAATCTGCCGGGTATCAGTGGACATGCAGACAAAAATCAGCTTACAGAGTGGCTTGGCGCAATAAAAAACAAGCCGGAGCATGTATTTATAGTCCATGGAGAGGAGACCACAGCAGAGTCCTTTGCAAACCACGTGCATGAGACCTTCGGCTATGATGCAGTGGCACCGTACAGTGGTGATGCCTATGACCTTATCACGAATCAGAAGGTGGCAGATGGCTCCCGCAAGCTTGTGGAGAAAAAGGCTTCATATGGCATGGCGAGCAGAGAGAAGACTATATTTGACCGTCTGGTGGCAGCAGGACAGAGACTTGTATCTGTTATCCAGAAGTGTCAGGGCATGGCGAATAAGGATTTGAGCAAGTTTGCAGACCAGATAAATGCGCTGTGTGATAAGTGGGATAGATAGAATGTAATCACAGCATATTAAAGTAATAAAGCAAAAAGCTCTGTGCATACATATAAGTGTATGACACAGAGCTTTTTTATTTTATGACGCGCAGCTTATTGAAAGTGCTATGTATGTAACTACGCCTCGTCCTGCTTGAAAATTACATTTCTGTATTTCGAAAGTATTCCTTTTAACAAGCTTCCAAGTACACAGATTGAGATAATCTCACCGATTCCGACTGTAACTGCATTGAAAAGAAGAGAGATATCAACACCCTTGTATACAGTCGTAAAACCGTATCCGTATCTGAGCACGAGTGGCACGATAATTATGTTGGCGATGACCGGTGGCAGGGTGTATACAAACTTCTTCTTTCGAAGGAAGTAAGTGCCGAGTGCGCCGAGCAGTGTAGCGATGCTTCCGAAGATGATATCCCAGATGATGCCACCTGTGATAAGGTTGGAAATCAGACATCCGATGAAAAGCCCCGGAATAGCTGCCGGTGTGAAAACCGGAAGGATGCAAAGCGCTTCAGAAAAGCGTACCTGAATGGTGCCTGATGCGAGACCAAGCAGATTGGTGATATACGTGAGCACAACATAGAGTGCTGCAATCATAGCTGCCTGTACTGCAAATAATACTTTTTTGTTTCTCATATTTAGTTCTCCTTTAGTTTTGTTTTACGTCAGGAAGGTTTCGAACTGACGTATTTATTTTCGCCTTGCTATGTTAACAAAAAATGCTTTGAATGTCAAGAAGTACATAAAGCTAACAAAGGAAGAGTTTGACAGCTCAGGATATCCGTTTGGATATAAAAATAGCGGCAGTGCTGTAGAATTATATACGAGGATTAATTGAATAAAATTACTGTAAATGGGAATGCTTTAGATAAAGAAATTTATCCGGAGGATTCCCATGTCTGTATATAAGGTTGATATATGTGGAGTGACCACATCAAAACTGCCGGTACTTAAGGATGATGAAAAAGAAGAACTGTTTGAGAAAATAAAAAAGGGAGATAAGGCTGCAAGAGAAAAATATATTCGTGGAAATTTAAGGCTGGTGCTTTCGGTAATCAGAAGGTTTTCAAACCATAATGAAAATATGGATGATTTATTTCAGATAGGCTGTATCGGGCTTATGAAATCAATTGATAATTTTGATCCGACTATAGGTGTTAAGTTTTCCACCTATGCTGTTCCGATGATTATCGGTGAGGTGAGACGGTATCTGCGTGACAACAGTGCATACCGCATTCCACGCTCCCTCAGGGATACAGCCTATCAGGCTATTAAATCAAAGGAAAAGCTATCGAGAAAGCTGGTGCATGATCCGTCCTTAGCGGAAATATCAAAGGATTGCGGTATTCCTGAAAACGATATATTATACGCACTTGATGCAATCCAGACACCGCTTTCCCTCTTTGATCCTGTATATACTGACGGTGGTGATACACTTTATGTGATGGATCAGATATCGGACAAGAAAAACAAAGAGGAAGCATGGGTAAAAAATCTGGTTCTCGACGATGCCTTAAAGCTGCTTGATGACAGAGCGAGACAGATTATTAAGCTGCGTTTTTTCGAAGGCAAGACACAGATAGAGGTGGCAGAGGAGATAAATATCTCTCAGGCACAGGTATCAAGGCTTGAGAAAAATGCGCTTAAAAATATGCACGGATATCTGGAAGCATAAGCAGATAATTGAATATTTAGTCTGCCTGTGCTAAAGAAGTTTTTTTAAGCACAGCCGCAATTATGACTGCATATACACCTCCGATAACAGCGGTGATAAGCTGTGTCACTGAAAACTGAAGCTGTAAAACCGGCAGCATCTTGTGCATTGGTGCAGGCAGAAATGCAGGTAAAATGATAAGAGCAATGGCTATTCCCATGAAAAGAGCCTTTAGTATGGCACCTATTGCAATTGATACAGGAAAACCGGCAGCTCTACCGCATTTTTTGCGAAGCAGTCCCACACATACCACGAGAATGATATTTCCTATCATGATACATGGAAACATCGCAGGGATAGCCGCCATAACAGGACTTCCTGTGATGAAAAATGATGTGACAGGTGTGATAATGCTTAGGATAATGCCACATGCCATTCCGGCATAGAGCACGGTAAGTATTAAAGCTGCATTAATGATTGGACCTGTGATGTATACGCTTAAGTTCTTAAAGAACTGGCTGACAAGGCAGATTGCTAGCATAATTGCAGTAACGGTTATTTGTTTAGTTTTTATCTTCATTGATAAGACCTCCTTTAATTTTTCATATGCAATCATACTCCTTTAGGGGAGCAAATGCAAACGCTATATTTCGTGTAATGCGTATCCATTCCTGTAGCTCTTTACGGGCTTCGTCGCCTTTTCGGTAGACAGCGGAGAAAGGAATTTTTAAAGTAGGATCTCCTACCTGCAGTATAATGGAATCAGGAGAAAGCTTAAGGGTTGACAGATAGCTGTTTAGTGTAAATGCTACACCGTAGCCCTGCTCAGCAAGGCGTATGCCTGCATCAATGCTGCTGATTTTATATGTCAGCTCAGGTAAGACATCAGAATAAAGCAGTGCATCCTCCTCAAGCTGTCGTATACTCTGATTACTGTGCTGCAAGATGAATCGTTCCTTTGCCACATGCGATAAATCAAGCCAAGGATATATACAGGTATCCTTTTTTTCGGCATGGGCTGTTGCAGGATGTTTTTTGGGAAGTACTATTACGAGACGGTCTTCATATATTGTCTCATATGATAAACGTGAATTGCTTACACTGTTGTAGCCGAAAAACATATCAAGTTCGCCGGATAAGAGACTTTCCTCGTGGGTTGAGAGATGACCGTCGATGGCATAGACAACAGACTGTGGATAGAGTCTGTGAAATTCTGTCATGACAGCAGGAAACAGAGTTGCAATCTGTCTGACCATGTATCCTATATTAAGTTTCACTGCCACGTTTTTGCCTATATCTTGCATGCGGTCTTCAAGCTCGAAGCATTTCATGGTGATTTCACGCGCTGATTTTACAAATTCCTCACCGGCATAGGTGAGAATCATGCGTCTTCCCCTTCGTTCGAAAAGAGGGATGCCTATTGAAGTCTCAAGCTGTTTGAGATGTATGCTGAGTGCAGGCTGTGACAGAAACAGGGCATTGGCGGCTTTGGTCAGATTTCCGTAATTTGCAATAGTAAGGACATATTGCATATCTTTTTCTGTGATCATATCTATAAATCTCCTTTATAGTCTGGAATAACAGTGGATATTTCAGGATAATAATTATTACTGAAATGGTTGGTACGTAAGCTGTATATATCACATTATATTAATTAATTGCTTCAAATTCAATAAAACTATAAAATAAATTTATACTTTTGATAAAAACATAAAATTTCACATTCTGACCGCGTTATATTAGAATAAAATCAAATATAAATGACTCAGAGCCCGTAAATTCTACTATGAATTACCAAAAATCTGAGTGTGAAAGGAGTAACAGATGAATACGCATACAGAATTTAGTGAAGATGCAAACAAAGAAAACGTAATACAGCCAAAGAAAAAGTGGAAAACACCGCATACATTTGTCATTCTTGTGGCAATTATTTTGATAGCGGCGGCAGCCACTTATTTCGTACCGGCCGGAGAGTTTAACAGATATGAGGATAAGGCAACAGGAAAGACTCTTGTTGAGGCGGGCAGTTATCATACTATAGCTTCAAAGCCTATTAATCCACTCAAAATTCCGGTTGCTATATATACAGGAATTGTTGATTCAGCACCTATTCTTACATTCATGTTGATAATTGGTGGCGCATTCCAGATTATTACATCGACAGGAGCGCTCACGGCTCTTTGCAAGAAGCTGTCGAAAACATTTTCAAAGAAAAAATATTTCGTAATTCCGGTTTTTTTAACAATATTTTCAATATTCGGTTTTACAATGGGCATGTCATCTGAGGTCATGATTTTTGTGCCAATAGGAATTACACTTGCAATGCTTTTGGGACTTGACAAGGTGACCGGTACAGCGATGATAGCTCTCGGTGCCGCAATAGGATTTACAGCCGGAATATTAAATCCATTTAATGTCGGAGTGGCACAGGATATAGCTGAGCTTCCTCTTTTTTCTGGAATGGGCTACAGGATATTTATTCTTATTGTTTTGCTTGCAGCGACAAGTACATACATCATCTGCTATGCAAAAAAGGTTGCTGCCAATCCTGAAAAGAGCATTATCTACGGAATAAAAGAGGACCAGGAATACACTTTTGACGATGTTTCAGATACTATGAGCAAAAGACAGATTGGAGTGCTTGTCATTATGGTGGCATGTTTTGGCATTCTGATTTATGGATTGTCTAAGCTGGGCTGGTATTTTGAGGAGATGTCAGCACTGTTTATTTTCATGGGAATTATCTGTGGATTTGTAAATGGATATGGCCCAAGCAGGATTGCAAAGGAATTTGGCGAGGGTGCAAAGGGTATCGTTGTGGGATGTCTCATTATAGGTATTGCGAGAACGGTAGAGGTTATTTTAAGTGATGCAAGTATCCTTGATACAATTGTATACGGCATCGTAAATATTGTTGGAGTGCTTCCAAACTCAATAAAGGCGGTTGGAATGTTTTTGTGCCAGTCATTGATAAATTGTGTTATCGTATCGGGAACAGGCCAGGCCGCGGTTACAATGCCACTTATGGTGCCTGTTTCAGACTTGGTGGGCATATCACGCCAGACTGCTGTACTTGCTTTCCAGCTTGGAGATGGATTCTCAAATTCAGTGCTTCCAATGTCATCGTCACTCATGGGATATCTTGCAGTTTCAAAGATTCCTTACAGTAAATGGCTCAAATTCATGCTCCCATTGTTTGGAATCTGGACGGCACTCGGCTGTCTGTTTATGCTTGGCGCACTTATGATCGGATACTAATATAGAGATGGTTCATACTATTCGGAGGTGTGATTAAATTATGTCGCAGGATTTGAAAAAGCTTCTAGGTGAAGTGATAGAAATGCATAGGGCAGAATTATGTAAAATGGCAGATTTAATATATGATTTTGCAGAAAAAAGCGCAGAGGAATACAAGTCAATGGAACTGCTGACCGACTATCTGCAAAATGAGGGATTCACTGTTGAGCGAGGAATAGCGCTTGATACTGCTTTTAGGGCAACATGGGATAACTGCAGGGCGTCAGTAGATGATGAGGGAAAAAATACAGCACCTGTGCTTGGAATACTCGTAGAGTACGATGCACTTGAAGATATTGGACATGCGTGCGGACATCACATGCAGGGACCGGCAGGAATCGGAGCTGCAATTGCGATAAAAGATGTGATGAAGGACTATCCGTTTAAGCTTGTGATATATGGCACACCGGCAGAAGAAACACTGGGCGGTAAGATAATTATGCTTGATGCTGGTTACATGAAGGAGCTTGATCTTGCACTCATGTCACATGGTTCGCCAAATACATCAGTTGATGAGAAATGCATGGCATTGGAGAATTTTGTTGTCACGTTTCACGGAGTAAAGAGTCATGCGGCTATCAGTCCGGACGAGGGCAGAAGTGCACTGGATGCAGCACTTTTATCATTTCATGCTATCGAGATGCTTCGTGAGCATGTGAAGGACGATACACGAATGCACTATACTATAAGAAATGCCGGAGGACCGCCAAACGTAGTTCCGGATTTGACCGTTGCTGAATATACACTTCGCTCATACAGCACAAGCTATCTTAACACGGTAGTTGAGAGATTTTACAATATTTTAAAGGGTGCGGCACTTATGACAGACACGACCTACGATATACAAAGAGACCTGCCTTTTAAGAGCAAGATAGTCTGCCACAGTGTAAATGACCTCCTTATGAAAAATGCTGCATATGAAAAAGCACCTTCCATAGCGGCACCGCGAAAAAAGACAGGCTCTACAGATTTTGGAAATGTGCTATATGAGATTCCGGGTTCCTGCATCAGGATTGCATTTACAAAGCCTGATGCACAGCCACATTCACAGGAATATCTGGAGGCCGGAAAGACTGACAAGGCGCATGATGCAATATGCTATGCCGCAAAAATTATGGCAGATACATTTTGTGATGTAATCACAACTCCAGGGCTTTTGACACAGATAAAAGAAGAGTTTTATGCTGCAAAGCAGAAGGAATAAAGAAATAGGTCATAGAACTTGATATTGAAAGCAATTCATTTGTGTGCTAATATAAGTATATTCGCTGTTTGACGCAAAACAGCTATATATCAGGAGGAATACAATGAAAAAACTGATTAATTTGATATCAGAGGAAGTGACAAAGGCATTCGTCAGTGCAGGATATGACGAGAAGTACGGAAAGGTTACACTTTCAAACAGACCGGACCTTTGTGAGTTCCAGTGTAACGGAGCAATGGCAGCGGCAAAAGAGTATAAGTGTGCGCCATTTATGATCTCGGACAAGGTAGCGGCGCTACTTGAGTCAGATGAGATGTTTGAGTCAGTAGAATCAGTAAAGCCGGGATTTCTTAATATCAAAATGGATACCGCTTTTCTGGCAAAATATATGAACGATATGAAGGATGACGAGGGCAGATACGGCTTGGAGAAGGCCAAAAAGCCACTCACTATAGTAGTGGATTACGGCGGACCAAACGTCGCAAAGCCCCTTCATGTAGGACACCTTCGCTCAGCAGTAATCGGAGAGAGCGTTAAGCGTATCGCAAAGTTCATGGGACACAATGTGATTGGTGATGTGCATCTCGGTGACTGGGGACTTCAGATGGGACTTATCATCACAGAGCTTCGCGAGAGAAAGCCTGACCTCGTTTATTTTGATGAGAGCTATACAGGAGAGTACCCGAAGGAGGCACCGTTTACCATATCAGAGCTTGAGGACATCTATCCGACAGCCAGCGGTAAGTCAAAATCAGATGAGAGCTTCAAGGAGGCAGCTCTTCTTGCCACAAAAGAGCTTCAGGGAGGCAGGAGAGGCTATCAGGCGCTGCTTTCACACATCATGAATGTCTCTGTAACAGATCTTAAGAGAAATTATGAGAATCTGAACGTCCATTTTGAGCTGTGGAAGGGCGAGTCGGATGCACAGCCATATGTACCTGGGATGGTTGAAATGATGAAGGAAAAGGGCTTTGCACATATGAGTGAGGGCGCTTTGGTTGTGGATGTGAAGGAGGATACGGATACAAAGGAGATTCCGCCATGCATCATCCTAAAGTCTGACGGAGCCTCACTTTACAGTACTACAGACCTTGCAACACTTGTTATGCGTATGAAGGAGAACAACCCTGACCGTGTGATTTATCTGGCAGACGCACGTCAGTCAATGCACTTTATCCAGGTGTTCCGCTGCGCAAGAAAGACAGGCATAGTACCTGATACTACAGAGCTTGTACATATCGGCTTTGGAACCATGAACGGTAAGGATGGCAAGCCTTTCAAGACAAGAGACGGTGGAGTAATGCGTCTTGAGTACCTCCTCAAGGAAATTGACGATGAGATGCTCAATAAGATTAAGGAAAACCAGAAGGAAAAAGAGAATTTAAATATTGACGAGGCGGAGGCTGAGCAGACAGCCAAAACTGTAGCGCTTGCAGCAGTCAAGTATGGTGATTTGTCTAATCAGGCGAGCAAGGATTACATCTTTGATATCGACAGATTCACATCCTTTGAGGGTAACACAGGTCCATATATCCTTTATACAATCGTGCGTATCAAGTCAATCCTCTCAAAGTATGAGGCAAAGGGTGGCGACATCAGCGCACTGAAGGATGCGATCATGCCGGCAGTCAATGCAGGACAGAAGAATCTCATGCTCTCTCTGGCAAAGTTCAATGCTACAATTGAGAGTGCATACGAGGAGTCTGCACCACACAAGATATGTGCATACATCTACGAGCTTGCCAACGCATTCAACGGCTTCTACCATGACACAAAGATTCTTTCTGAGGAGAATGAAGAGCTTAAGAAGTCATATATTTCGCTGCTTGTGCTCACAAAGGAGATACTTGAGGCTTGTATCGATATGCTTGGATTCTCAGCTCCTGACAGGATGTAAAAAATAATAATTTTCACGTTCTAAAACAATTGGACATGTAATATAAATAGGACATAGATGATTTATCAGAATCGTCTGTGTCCTTTTTTGATTTGAATAACTGTCGGTGGCGATAAGGAGTGAAAAATATGGATATAATTGATTATCTGCCACAAAAGATGAAGGCTGAGGCAGAAGCGTACATGCCGTGTGGTCTGGAGGAAATCAGGGTGCGCGCCGGAAAGCAGGTGCAGTATATGTTTGCGGGAGGATGTAGAGCCGGAGTGTATATCTCACATAGCGATATTGAGGAGATGATAAATTATCTGAGCGGATATTCATTCCACGCGATAGCACCGCAGCTTGCAGCAGGCTATTTTACAGTGGAGGGAGGTCATCGTGTGGGAATTGCAGGGCAGATGGGCTGCGATGGAGGAAAGGTTACAGCAGTCAGTGAGATAGCGTCCTTAAATATCAGAATTGCCCATCAGATAAGGGACGTTGCAATGCCACTGATGCCTTATATACGGGATGAAAACAGCATTTACAATACATTGGTTATATCACGGCCGGGAGAAGGAAAAACAACATTTTTAAGAGACTGCATAAGGATACTTTCAGATGGCTGTGACGGAAAAAACGCTCTTAAGGTGTCGGTGGTCGATGAGCGCTCGGAGATAGCAGCGTGCTACTTGGGAGTGGCTCAAAACGATATAGGCAATTCCAGTGATGTGCTGGATAATTGTCCGAAGTCACTTGGCATGAGGATGCTTTTGCGCTCTATGTCACCGGATGTGATTGCAGTGGATGAGCTGGGAGGTGAAAGCGATATCGAGGCACTAAACCAGCTTGTGAGTTGCGGAATAAGGATACTTGGCAGTGTACATGGCACCAATGCAGATGATCTGCGAAGAAAAATGCTGCCACATGCCATAGAACGGTTTGTGTTTATAGACCATGATGAAAAAGGGGTGAGGCGTTATAGCATTTATGATGAAGCTTACAGGCTTTTGTATAGTACTGTTTGCGGTATTGGGGCTGATAAACGATTACAGCAAAAGAAAAAAGGCAGATATAGCGATGCTGTATGATTTTATGCTTTTGCTTGAAAAGGGGGCATTTTATCTGGCAGGAGAAAGAATGAAGGCACCACAGTTTTTTAACAGCATAAGAGGAAAGAGCGAGGTGTTTAATGAGGGCTGCAGGAGAATGGGAGAAGTGCTTTCAAACAGGAGCTGTAAAAGCGGGGATGAGGGCTGGATGGCTGTGTGGGAGAAGGTGCTTTGTGGCAGGGTATCTGATGAAAAAATAAATAAAATGATAGTTGAAATGGGAGGTGCGTTCTTTGAAAAAAATGCAGCTGCGATGGAGCAGCGGCTTAAGGAATGTGCTTTGGACATACATAAACAGATAGATTTTTACAGGAAAGATTATGTTGAAAAAATGAAGGTGATTTGTCCGGTGGGTATTTTGGGAGGGATTATGATATCAATAATGCTTATATAAAAATGTTTGTATAAAAATGTGGTAATCCGATTAAACATATTGTTGTATGCGATGAAAGGACTTGATGATGGAGATTTCGATTATTTTTAAGATAGCAGCACTTGGAATAGTGATTACGGTGCTCGGACAGGTCTTAAAACACAGTGGAAGGGAGGAAATGACTTTCCTGCTTAGTCTGGCCGGGCTTGTTATTGTATTGTTCTGGATTGTGCCATATATAAGTGAGCTGTTTAAGGCAATGCAGGATATGTTCTCTTTGTAATATGTTGAAGATTGGGATAATAGGAATTGCGGCAGTATTTTTTTCAGTGCTTTTAAAGCGTGACAGACCTGAGCTTTCAATGCTTCTTTCAGTGGCCTGCGGCACTATAATTTTTGCTTTTGCATTGGAGCGGCTCGGCACAACAATTGAGTTTTTTAAAGGACTTATTTCAAAGCTTCCTGTGGAACCGGCATTTTTTGTCACTATGGTAAAGATGCTTGGGATTGCATATATTGCGGAGTTTTCATCCTCAATCTGTAAGGACTGTGGTCATAGCGCAATTGCATCGCAGATAGAGCTTTTTGCGAAGGGAGCAATTGTTGTGATGTCAATTCCGGTGATGTCTTGTCTGATAGAGCTGATTGGAGAGCTGTTTTGATTTGTAAAAAATATATTTTGATAATAATCATATTGGCTGTAGTGTTTTTGCCGCAGTGTTTTGTGTATGCGTCGGACACCGAAGTTACAGATAAAATTGAGCAGCAGATGCTTGAAAAAATAGATATGTCAGAGATTGAAAAATATTCAAAGGATTATCTGCCGGACAGACTATCGTTTTCGGATATAGTGGATGCCATTCTGGCAGGAAATCAAAAGGCAGGTGAAAAAATCTGTGAGTATATTTATGAGCTGTTTTTTTATGAGATAGCGGCGGTGAGGCCTGTTATTATAAATGTGTTGTGCTATACGATACTTTTTATGGTGTTTTCAAGGCTTATTTTCTGGCGGCAGGATTATGTATACAATGTAAGCTTTCTGTTTATGTATGCATCGGTTATATCAATGCTTATGGCATCTTTTTTTGTGTTGTCTGATGTGGCAAAGGGCTGTATTGATGTGCTTTTGACTTATCTTACAGCGCTTGTGCCGGCATATGCGACAGTACTTCTTGCGTCCGGAAAAGGATTTTCGGCGTCAGGCTTTTACATGCTGGCATTTGTGCTCATTTATGTAGTGGAGTGGCTTATAAAGCTGGTGCTCATACCGGGAATTCATCTGTTTCTGGTGCTTGAGGTGCTCAATCACGTATCTAGTGAAAAGAAGCTTGAAAAGCTTGCAGAGTTTATTGAATCAGCAGTTACAAAAATAATGAAGGCATCCATAAAGATAGTGGCAGGCATAGGCATAGTCCAGGCCATGATTGCTCCCGCAAAGGACAAAATATCGGAAAGTCTTATCTTAAAAAGTTTTCAGGCGATACCGGGTGTGGGGAGGCTTGGGCAGGGTGCAGGTGAAATTATGCTTGGCTGTGCGATGCTCATAAAAAACAGTGTCGGTATGGCGGCGATTATCGTGCTCTTTTTCATTGTGCTGACCCCGCTTGTAAAAACACTGATCTTTTCGCTGATGTACAGATTGCTTTCCGCTGCGCTGCAGCCGGTTTCAGACAACAGGATTGTGGAGGGCATAGAAGCCGTTGCCAGGGCAGGAAATCTGTATTATATCGTGATAAGAGATGCATCTATATTGTTTTTTATAGTGATTGCGATAGTATGTGCATCTACAAGCTTTATGGGAGGTTGATAGGGCATGAAGAGTTATTTGTATCTGGCATTTTTTTTCATGGTAATGACATATTTAACGCCAAAGGAGCAGTACAGGAGGTACTTTAGGTTTATGCTTGGGGTGTTTTTGGCGGTCATTATTCTAAAGCCTCTTGCGGCAGGGTATGAATATGACATGAGATTTGCTGAGCTTACAAAGAAAATAGAGGGGATTTCGTATGAATATGACGCGGATACGACAGATTTGTTTACGGCTTTCGAAGCTGAAGAAAACTGACTACATAGTGATTTTACTTGTTGGAGTACTGCTTCTTATTGTGGTGCTTCCGGTAAAAGAGGATAAAAATACCTGTAGTAATTCACAAAAGAAAGCTAAAGCTAAGTCAGTAAGTGAAAGCACCTACGATGATGAAGAATATGAGAAGTTGCTTGAAAAAAAGCTTGAGGGTATTCTTGAAAGGATGGACGGTGTGGGTGAGGTATCTGTGATGATTACGCTGTCAGACGATGGCACAAGGATAGTGGATAAGGATACTAAGGAGACCTCGGAGAGCATTGAAAAGACTACGGTCATATACGATGACGAGGATGCAAGCGTACCTTATGTCACAAGCACGGACAAACCGACTGTTTCAGGAGTGCTTGTGGTAGCGCAGGGCGGAGGAAACCCACAGGTAAACAACGATATTTCTAATGCGGTTTCTGCATTATTTGATGTGCCCATGCATAAAATAAAAATAGCAAAAATGATATCCAGGGAGGAATAAAAGTGAAGAAAGGCAGCCATAAGAATCAGATAATTATTACGACACTTGCACTTCTTTTGGCAGTGGTCGGTTACATAAGCTACGATAACAGGGATACCTTTATGAATGCAAAGGATGTGCTTTCCACTGAAATCGAAGCTGTAAATGGAAAGGCAGATACAAAGGAGTCTAAGGAATGTGAGGATACACAGACATCAGATGAGGTTGCGCTTGAGACAGACTCGACAGAGGAAATATTAAATGCCGGCGAAACGGTACTGACAAGTGCATCCACAGAGAGCGAGGAGTGTGTGGCACAGGTGAAGCTGGGACGCGAGCAGGTGCGCTCAAAGAACAAGGAGGCCCTGCAGAAGATTATCGATGATGCAGGAGTGTCAGAGGCAGAGAAGAAGAGTGCGGTCGATGCCATGGTGAAGCTGACAGAAAATGCACAGATGGAGGAGGATGCCCAGATGATGCTGGAGGCAAAGGGCTTTAAGAATGCTGTGGTAAGTCTCAGTGATGAATGCTGTGATGTGATTGTGGGAAAGGAAGATGTGACTGATGAAAAGAGAGCTCAGATAGAGGACATTATCAAGCGCAAGACAAATATCGGGGCATCAAATATTGTCATATCGACGATGGACTGATACATAAATTTTTAGTGTCTTGAAATGGAAACCGTTTTAAGCTATACTATACTCTGATTTTGTTTGGAGGAAATATCAGTGGATAACTTAAGACAGGAAATAGAAAAAAGAAGAACATTTGCAATAATTTCCCATCCGGATGCAGGAAAGACTACTCTGACAGAGAAGTTTCTTTTGTACGGAGGGGCAATAAACCAGGCCGGTTCGGTAAAGGGAAAGGCTACGGCAAAGCATGCTGTTTCAGACTGGATGGAAATAGAAAAGCAGAGAGGTATTTCGGTTACTTCATCTGTATTACAGTTTAATTATGACGGATATTGCATCAATATCCTTGATACACCGGGACACCAGGATTTCTCAGAGGACACATACCGTACACTCATGGCAGCCGATTCGGCCGTCATGGTAATTGATGCGAGCAAGGGTGTTGAGGCACAGACCAGAAAGCTCTTTAAGGTCTGTGTCATGAGACATATCCCGATTTTTACATTCATAAACAAGATGGACCGTGATGCCAACGATACGTTTGAGCTTCTCGATGACATCGAAAAAGAGCTGGGCATCGCGACATGTCCTATCAACTGGCCGATAGGCTCAGGAAAGCAGTTTAAGGGTGTGTATGACAGAAACAGCAAGGAGGTCATGACCTTTGCAGATACCTTAAAGGGTACAAAAGAGGGCTCGGAGAAGATTATTCATATAGATGATCCGGCTCTTTCCGATGAAATCGGAGAGGAATTTAAAAGTCAGCTCATGGATGAGATTGAGCTGTTGGATGGTGCCAGTGCCGATTTTGATATGGAGCTTGTCACAAAGGGAGAGCTTTCACCTGTATTTTTCGGCTCTGCTCTTACAAACTTTGGTGTTGAGACATTTTTACAGCATTTCCTTAAGATGACATATGCACCGACAGCAAGACAATCTGACATCGGAATGATTGATCCTTTTTCAGAGGATTTTTCTGCATTTGTATTCAAAATTCAGGCCAACATGAATAAAAACCACAGGGACAGAATAGCATTTATGCGAATCTGCTCCGGACAGTTTACAGCCGGCATGGAGGTATACCATGTGCAGGGAGGCAAGAGCCTAAAGCTTTCACAGCCGCAGCAGATGATGGCAGATGAGAGAAAAATAGTGGACAAGGCATATGCGGGCGACATCATAGGTGTGTTTGACCCTGGAGTATACTCTATAGGAGATACACTCACGACAGCAAAGGATAAATTTGAGTTTGAGGGCATCCCGACATTTGCACCTGAGCATTTTGCGAGGGTATCACTTGTTGATTCCATGAAGAGAAAGCAGTTTGTAAAGGGTGTCACACAGATAGCGCAGGAGGGTGCTATCCAGATGTTCCAGGAGTACAAGGGCGGCATGGAAGAAATCATAGTCGGCGTGGTCGGTGTGCTTCAGTTTGACGTGCTTAAATTCAGACTTGAAAATGAGTACAATGTGCAGATCAGACTTGAGAATCTGCCATATGAGCATATCAGATGGATTGAGAACAAGGATGAGGTCAATGTAGATACAATTAACGGAACAAGCGATATGAAGAAGGTTGTCGACATGAAGGGAAATCCGCTTCTTCTGTTCATCAATGAGTGGAGCATCGGCATGACACTCGATAGAAATGACGGACTTGTGCTTACTGAGTTTGGAAGAAACTAGGTAAGGATTTCAAGGTTGAATTTGGACTTGACGTTAGTGAGAGATTATGTGTATAATGAAGACAGTTGTGAAAGCAACTGTCTTTTTAATTATGTTTTATTTATATATTTTTGAGTATTTTAGCTATAGCTGTTTTAGAGTATAGCGTGAGGCACAAACAGCAGCACGTGCAGCTATCTGATTCTGTAATTATTCCAATTTATTTATTGACAATTGAATAGAAGTGTATTATTATAATAACAGAACGAACGTTTGTTCGCGAGAGGATAGGAGATTATTATGGCAAAGGAAGATAAATTAAAAGCATTAGACGCTGCCATCGCGCAGATTGAGAAACAATACGGAAAGGGCTCTGTCATGAAGCTTGGTGACAATTCAGCCAATATGAATGTAGAGACAGTACCTACAGGCTCATTAAGCCTTGATATTGCATTAGGACTCGGAGGCCTTCCAAAGGGCAGGATTATTGAGGTGTACGGACCGGAGTCATCAGGTAAGACAACGGTTGCGCTCCACTGTGTTGCAGAGGTACAGAAGCGAGGCGGCATCGCAGGCTTTATAGATGCAGAGCATGCGCTTGACCCTGTATATGCCAGAAATATAGGTGTTGATATTGACAATCTCTATATTTCACAGCCGGACTGCGGTGAGCAGGCACTTGAGATAACAGAGACAATGGTACGTTCCGGCGCTGTGGATATCGTGGTTGTCGATTCAGTTGCGGCACTCGTACCAAAGGCCGAGATTGACGGAGATATGGGTGATTCCCATGTCGGACTTCAGGCGAGGCTTATGAGCCAGGCACTCCGTAAGCTCACGGCAGTTATCAGTAAATCAAATTGTATAGTTATATTCATCAATCAGCTTCGAGAGAAGGTAGGTGTGATGTTTGGAAACCCTGAGACTACCACAGGTGGAAGGGCATTAAAGTTCTATTCATCAGTGCGTCTTGATGTCAGAAGAACTGAGTCACTCAAGCAGGCCGGTGAGATAGTCGGCAACCATGTCCGTGTAAAGGTTGTTAAGAATAAAATAGCTCCTCCTTTCAGAGAGGCAGAGTTTGATATCATGTTTGGCCAGGGTATCTCAAGAGAAGGAGATGTGCTTGATCTTGCAGTAAATGCAGGCATTGTCAACAAATCCGGTGCATGGTATGCATACGAGGGAGACAAGATAGGACAGGGTCGTGAGAATGCAAAGACTTATATCCACGAGAATCCGGCATTTTTTGATATGCTTGAGGCAAAGGTAAGGGATTTTTACTTTACACAGCCTGAGGACGAAGATGCTGCAGTACAGGAAGACTCTGAAAAGCCTGAAGCAGAAGAATAATAAGTGAGCAGGGTTATATATGATAGAGATTACCGGATATGAGAATATTGGTAAAGGCAAATACCGCACGACCTTTGATAATGGCACGACATGTGTGTTGTATCGTACAGAGGCCGTGCGGTACTCTATTATGGAGGGAGCCTTTATCAGTGAAGCGGATTACGAAAAGCTGATAACTGAGGTGGTAGGAAAGAGAGCCAAAAAGAGAGCACTGCATCTGCTTGAACAGATGGACAGGAGTGAAAGAAAGCTTAGGGAAAAGCTCACACAGGGCGGATATCCGGATTGCTGTGTGGATGCAGCAATAGATTATGTCAAGAGCTTTCATTATCTTGATGATTACAGGTTTGCTTCCACATATGTCAGGTATCATCAGGACAGCTTAAGCCGCAGGCAGCTGGAGCAGAAGCTTATTACAAAGGGCATAGGCAGAGATGATATAAATTGTGCCATAGACAGCGAATACACTGCTGATGAAGAGAAACATATAGCAAAGCTGCTTGAAAAGAAACACTATGATCCTGATAACTGTGATGAAAAGGAGTTTCGCAGGATATACCAGTTTCTTATGCGCAGGGGCTTTAAGAGCAGCCAGATTCTTTCAGCAATGAGATCACAATTACCTTGACAATTTGCACCAAAAAGTATAGAATTTAATTGTTGTAATTTGTGAAATACAATGAAAATTTAATAAAGGAGGTGCTCCTGTAATGCTACCGTATATCATTACTGCTGTAGTTTCTATTATTATTACTGCATTGATTGTATGGTTTGCAGCCGCTTTATACCAGAAGAAATCTGCTAACTCCAAGATCGGAAATGCTGAGGAGAAGGCAAGAGGAATCATTGATGAGGCTGTAAAGACTGCGGAGGAAAAGAAGCGCGAGTCTATGCTTGAGATCAAGGAAGAGTCTATAAAGGCTAAGAATGATCTGGATAAGGAAATCAAAGAGCGTAGAAACGAGATTTCCCGTAATGAGCGTCGTATCGTTCAGAAGGAAGAAAATGTCGACAAGAAGCTCGAAGCTATCGAGAAGCGTGAAGCCGGATTTGTAGTTAAGGAAGAGGAACTCAAGAAGCAGAAGATTGAAATATCAAAGCTTAACGAGCAGCGTTTACAGGAACTTGAAAGAATCTCTGGATTAACCTCCGAGCAAGCTAAAGAATATCTCTTAAAGACCATTGAAGAAGATGTAAAACTTGATACTGCAAAAATGATTAAGGAAATGGAAAACAAAGCAAAGGAAGAGGCAAACCGTAAGGCTAAGGATTACGTGGTTACAGCTATTCAGAAATGTGCAGCAGACCATGTGTCTGAGACTACTATTTCAGTAGTATCGCTTCCGAATGATGAGATGAAGGGACGTATCATAGGAAGAGAGGGACGTAATATCCGTACTCTCGAGACTATGACAGGTGTAGATCTGATTATAGATGACACACCTGAGGCAGTTATCTTGTCAAGCTTTGATCCAATTAGAAGAGAGGTTGCAAGAATAGCTCTTGAGAAGCTTATTGTTGACGGAAGAATCCATCCGGCCCGTATAGAGGAGATGGTTGAGAAGGCTCAAAAAGAAGTCGATAATATGATTCGTGAAGAGGGTGAGGCTGCCACACTTGAGGTGGGCATACATGGTATTCACCCGGAGCTTGTGCGTCTTCTTGGAAAGATGAAGTTTAGAACAAGCTACGGTCAGAATGCGTTAAAGCATTCTATCGAGGTTGCACAGCTGGCAGGCTTACTGGCTGCTGAAATTGGTGAGGATGTCAGAATGGCAAAGCGTGCAGGCTTATTACATGATATAGGTAAGGCAGTAGATCACGAGATGGAGGGTTCACACATCCAGCTCGGTGCCGAATTATGTAAGAAATACAAAGAGTCACCACTTGTGATTAATGCAGTAGAATCACATCACGGTGATGTTGAACCGGAGTCACTTATTGCATGTCTCGTGCAGGCAGCTGATACAATCAGTGCGGCACGTCCGGGTGCAAGAAGAGAGACTTTGGAGACATATTCAAATCGTCTTCAGCAGTTAGAGGACATTACAAATGGTTATAAAGGGGTAGAGAAATCTTTTGCTATTCAGGCAGGTAGAGAGATTCGTATTATGGTAGTTCCTGAGCAGGTCAGCGACGCCGACATGGTTATCATGGCCAGAGACATATCTAAGCAGATTGAGTCTGAGTTAGAGTATCCGGGTCAGATAAAGGTTAATGTAATACGTGAGTCACGTATAGTGGATTACGCAAAGTAGAGCATTAGCGTATTGTCGGTTTGACATAATAACATGTACATTTGAAAAGGCTTCGTATGAAGCCTTTTCTTTTTTGCAAAAAATAAAAACGTAAATGCAGTCGATTTTTACAATGTTGTGCTTATGGTATGAAATAAATTATCGGTAACTGTTCATTACTACTAAAGAAATTTGTATATATTGCATAAAAATATATGTATAAGATATCCTGTATTCACAAAAATAGATAATGGTACGTGACAAAATTAGTAAAATGTTATAAAATAATAAATGTAATATTTATAAATATTACAAGGGAGAAACTATATAATTAAAATATCATATGGAGGGTTTTACAATGCAGAGATTTACATTACCAAGAGATTTATATCACGGAAAGGGTGCGCTTGAGGCATTAAAGAGCTTTGAGGGAAAGAAGGCTATTATCTGTGTGGGCGGAGGCTCAATGAAGAGATTTGGCTTTTTAGACAAAGCCGAGGCTTATTTGAAGGAAGCAGGTATGGAGGTAAAACTTTTTGAGGGAATTGAGCCGGATCCGTCAGTTGAGACAGTCATGAAAGGTGCGGCTGCCATGGCTGAGTTTGAACCGGACTGGATTGTAGCAATTGGTGGTGGATCACCTATAGATGCAGCTAAGGCTATGTGGATTAAGTATGAGTATCCGGATATCACATTCGAGGATATGTGCAAGGTATTTGGTATTCCAAAGCTTAGAAATAAGGCACATTTCTGTGCTATTTCATCCACATCAGGCACAGCAACAGAGGTTACTGCGTTCTCAATCATCACAGATTATGAGAAGGGTATTAAGTATCCGATCGCAGACTTTGAGATTACACCTGATGTTGCAATCGTAGACCCTGAGCTTGCAGAGACAATGCCACAGAAGCTTGTTGCACACACAGGAATGGATGCCATGACACATGCCATCGAGGCATATGTATCAACAGCCAACAGTGACTTTACAGATCCGCTTGCACTCCATGCAATAGAGATGATACAGCATGACCTGATTGATTCATATAATGGTGATATGGCAAAGAGAGATGCGATGCACAATGCGCAGTGTCTGGCAGGAATGGCATTCTCCAACGCACTACTTGGAATAGTTCATTCCATGGCACACAAGACAGGCGCAGCTTTTGCAGATTATGGTGCACATATCATCCACGGAGCAGCCAATGCCATGTATCTGCCAAAGGTTATTGCTTTTAATGCAAAGGATGAGACAGCAAAGGAACGCTATGGCGTAATAGCAGATTTCATGAAACTGGGTGGAGAGACACTTGATGAGAAGGTTGAGCTTCTTATCAAATACTTACGTGGCATGAATGATGATCTGAATATCCCACACTGCATCAAGAATTACGGAGCAGACAGCTATCCAACAGAGCAGGGCTTTGTACCGGAGGAGGTATTCCTTGAGAGACTTCCTGAGATTGCTGCAAATGCTATCCTTGATGCTTGTACAGGCTCAAATCCTCGCCAGCCAAGCCAGGAGGAGATGGAGAAGCTTCTCAAATGCTGCTATTATGACACAGAGGTGGATTTCTAATCAAAACGGTAACTCTGAATTTAAATTATTTAGAAGGTAAACAGGAAAAATGATTGATGAAATGAAACGGCAAAAAAGAGAGCTTGTATATAAGGGCTCAATACTCGATATATACAAGGATACAATGCAGTTTGCAAACGGTAAGACTGAGGAATGGGATTTTGTTTCACACAGAAAGGGTGCTGCGGCAGTGCTTCCGGTGCTTGATGACGGCAGGATAATCATGGTGCGTCAGTATAGAAATGCTCTCGAGAGGGAGACAATAGAGATTCCGGCCGGCTGCAGAGACTTTGTGGGAGAAGATACCAGACTGTGTGCAGAAAGGGAGCTTAAGGAGGAGACGGGCTACAGCTCTGATGATATCTCGTTTTTACTTTCACTTCGCACAACAGTTGCCTTTTGCGACGAAGAAGTAGATGTCTATCTTGCCAAAAACCTGAAAAAGGGCAAGCAGCATCTCGATGATGCCGAGTCAATCGATGTAGAAATATACGCCCTAAAGGAGCTGTGCGACATGATTTATGCCGGGAAAATCCAGGATTCCAAAACAGTCAGTGCAGTTCTTGCTTATAGTAATATGATTAAATAATAAACCGATAAAATAATGCAAGCCACAGGATATATACTCCTGTGGCTTGTGTTTTGTAAAAAAATGTGTGTATAATTTGTGGTTTAAGAATTCATTTCTGCGATGTCGTAGATAAGCTTCTTTGAATCCTCCCATCCTAGACATGGATCGGTGATGGATTTTCCGTAGACATGCTCACCAATCTTCTGGCTGCCCTCCTCGATATAGCTCTCAATCATAAGACCCTTGACAAGTGATTTGATATCAGAGGAAAGCTGTCTGTTGTGCATAACTTCCTTGGCGATACGAATCTGTTCCTTGAACTTCTTTCCGGAGTTGGAATGGTTGGTATCGATGATAGCCGCCTGGTTGACAACGTCCATCTTGTCGTACATTTCGTGCAGACGGATTAAGTCCTCGTAATGGTAGTTTGTTGTAGTGTTGCCATGCTTGCTGACAGCACCTCTTAAAACAACGTGAGTCAGAGGATTTCCTGATGTCTCAACCTCATAGCCTCTGTAAACAAAATGATGTGGGTGCTGTGCTGCGTAAACAGAATTTAGCATGACGGAAAAATCACCGCTTGTAGGGTTTTTCATGCCGCTGGCCACATCGAAGCCGCTGACGGTGAGACGATGCTGTTGATCCTCAACAGAACGAGCGCCGATTGCCACATATGAGAGAAGATCCTCAACATAGCCCCAGTTCTCAGGGTAAAGCATCTCATCTGCACAGGTGAGTCCGCTCTCTGCGATGGCACGGATGTGCATTTTTCTCATGGCGATAAGACCCTCAACCATGTCGGGAGCCTTTTCAGGGTCAGGCTGTGAGGCAATTCCTTTGTAGCCCTCGCCGGTTGTTCTTGGCTTGTTTGTATATACACGAGGGATGATGATTACGCGGTCCTTTACATCCTCCTGAATATTTGTCAGGCGGCTGACATAGTCACAGACTGAATCCTCGTTGTCGGCTGAACACGGTCCGATAATGACGAGAAATCTATCATCTTTTCCACAGATAACATCTGAAATCATTGCATCGCGCTTCGCTTTAAGCTCGGTAAGCTCCTTTGACAGAGGATATTCCTCCTTAATCTGTGCAGGAGTTGGAAGCTGGTTTAAAAATGTGAAACTCATAATAGTGCTCCTTATATAAATAGTGATTTTATTAATTAAAATGGTATATTTTTATGGCATATCGGAAAAAATTTCCAATATATAATGCCCAAACAGTTAAATAATAAGATAAATGAAATATATTGTCAAATTTTTATCAATTATAATAGTATGCATAAAAAGTTATAATAAAACACTAAAAGTCTATAATAAGAAAAAAGTAACATTGAAAAAAAGTAAAAGATGTGATATAAATAGTTGGTAACTTTTTTGTGACCGTAGTTTAATGGATAAAATTCCGGACTCCGACTCCGGCGAGTGCGCGTTCGATTCGCGTCGGTCACATACTTTGATTTTGATATGTTGGGTTAATGGAGGAATCACATGAAGGACTTTTTTAACAAGGAAACATTGGATAATATAAAGCGGTTTTGCGCAGAAAATAAAAAATACGTTGGAGTAGCAGGTGTACTTGTAGGACTCATACTCATACTTATAGTAGTTGTCGCAGGAGGCAATAATGGCAGACAATCCAATACTGAAGCCGGATCACAGACAGAGATTTCGGTGAAGGATTTTGAGTTTGAAAAGGATTACACAAATGACGCAAAGGACGATATCAGCACATTACTTGCTGATTATTATAAGGCATACGTGGGTGATGACCTTGATACCCTTGGCAAGCTTGCGACACCTGTGAGCGACAACGAGAAGAGCTATATTGGTGTTGTCAGCCAGTACTATGAGTCAGTCAATGACATCACACCTTACACCAAGAATGGTTTGAAAAAGGGAACATACTTTGTGTCTGTTAAAAACAGTATAAAGTTTACGGGAGTTGATACACAGGCACCTACACTTGACTTCTTTTATATAGAGACAGATAAGGACGGAAAGCTCTTTATAAACAATGTATACAGTAATTTCAACAGAACATACTGCGAGAATGAACTCGATGACGATATTATGGAGCTTATTTCTAAGTATACTGCTTCATCTGAGTTTGCAGACCTTCATGAGGAGGTACAAAAGGCATATGAGCAGGCGGTCGGTTCTGATGCCAATTTAAAGACTATGCTTGAGACAACACTCACAGGTGCTATAAAGCAGTGGTACACATCGTCAGGCATTGCCAATTTAAAGAAGTCTGATGCAGACACACAGACTACAGAGGCAGACACACAGCAGGCAGATGATGCATCGCAGAGTGGTGACCAGCAGACTACAGATGCAAATGCAGGACAGACTGCAGATCAGCAGACTACGGATGCAAATGCAGGACAGACCACAGACCAGCAGACCACGGATACAAATGCAGCAAATCAGCAGACAGCCGAGCAGCCACAGGCACCGGCTGAGTATCAGGTAGTGACAAAGGATGTTGTAAAGGTACGTGACGGTGCAAGCACAGATGCAAAGGAACTTGGTCTCTTAAAGGAACAGGTAACACTTACAGCATATGGCACAGAGGGCGACTGGACTATAGTATCCTACAGCGCCGGAACAAATGGCAGAGCTTATATCAAGACAGAGAATCTCCAGACAGTAGGACAGTAAAAGCAATACAAAGTAACAGATGTGCATACAATAATAAGAAGCAACACGGAGGCTTAAAGGTCTCCGTGTTTTAATCTACATAGCAAATGGCTGCTGCAAAGAGTAGAAATGGCTACAGCGTGGTTTATGTATATCGGATAAAGCAATCTAAAAAGAGGATATGGTATGGAAGAAAATGGTGTAAGAATAAATAAATTCCTCAGTGAAGCGGGCGTGTGCTCAAGGCGTGAGGCAGACAGGCAGATAGAAGCCGGCAAAGTAGGAATAGACGGCGTGACAGCAAAGACAGGTGACAGAGTTCTAAAGGGACAGACTGTCACATATAATGGACAGGTAGTATCAAAGGAAGAAGAGATGATACTGATTGCCCTCAATAAGCCGGCCGGCATAGTCTGCACAGCAGAAAAAAGGGAAAAAAACAACGTTATAGATTATCTTAATTACCCAAAGCGCATTTATCCCATTGGCAGGCTGGATAAGGATTCAGAGGGACTTTTACTTCTGACCAACAACGGAGAGATAGTAAATAAGATGATGCGCTCTGGCAACAGACACGAAAAAGAGTATATTGTCACAGTAAACAAAACAATATCTGACAGCTTCATAAGAGGGCTCGCAGGAGGCGTACCGCTTGTAGAGCTTGGTGTGACAACCAGAAAGTGTCATGTGAAAAAGCTGTCCTCAAAGCAGTTTAAGATTATTCTGACACAGGGCTACAACAGGCAGATAAGACGGATGTGTGAATACTTTGGCTACCGTGTGGTTAAGCTTGAGAGAGTGAGAATTATGAATATTGAGCTTGGTGACCTGCCAAGAGGAAAGTACAGGGCAGTGACACCACTTGAATACAAGGGACTCAAAAGATTGATTGCGGATTCCTCAAATCAGCCGGTTATGCCTGATACGAATAAGAATCATTCTGATAAGAAACATTCTGATAAGAAATATCCGGATAGAAGAGCAAAGTAAAGCAGACAGGGGATTATTACAGCATGGAGAATAATAAAATAAAAGATAAGATAGATGAGCTTGTTGAAAGTCTTAACCGCGCATCAAAAGCCTATTACAATGGCGCAGATGAAATAATGCCAAATTACGAGTGGGATGCACTGTTTGATGAACTTACACAGCTTGAGGAAAAAACAGGATATATCCGTCCGGACAGCCCGACACATAATGCAGGCTATGAGGCAGAGACTGGAAATCGTGAGCCACATGAGTATCCGGCGCTTTCACTTGCAAAGACAAAGAGCATTGATGAGCTTAAGAAATGGGCAGGCAATATGCCAATATGGCTTTCATGGAAGCTTGACGGTCTGACACTCGTGCTCACATATGACGGTGGCAGGCTTGTGAAAATACTGACGAGAGGAAATGGAACTGTAGGAAGTAACATCACCTTTTTGCAGGATGCCATAAGCGGCTTCCCAAAGGAGATACCATACAAGGGGCATATGGTTGTAAGAGGGGAAGCGACAATTTCCTACACGGATTTCAAGCTGTTAAATGATACAATCGAGGACGATGATGAGAAATATGCCAATCCAAGAAACCTTGCCTCCGGTACATTAAATCTCGATGATGTGGAAGAGGTGAAACGCAGACATGTTGTGTTTTATGCATTTACACTCGTGCATATAGATGATGATATCATATCATGGGGTGACAGAATGAGCTATCTTAGTGATATGAAATTCAATGTTGTCAAAAGGGAGGCAACAGATGCGGCAGGCCTTGATGAGGCTGTAAAACGCTGGACAAGGGATGTCGAGAGTGGCAGGATGGATGTGCCTGTGGACGGACTTGTCATATGCTATGATGACACTGCCTACGCTGCAGGCGGAAGCGTCACAGGGCATCATGCTACGAGAGCCGGCTTTGCTTTTAAGTGGCAGGATGAGGCTGTAGATACGAGACTTCGTTATATTGAATGGTCGTGTGCGGTTTCGACAATATCGCCGGTGGCTGTTTTTGAGCCGGTGCAGATAGAGGGCACGACGGTTTCGAGAGCTTCGCTTTGCAATCTGACTGAAATAGAAAGGCTTGGAGTGGGAAAAGAGTGTACACTTTCCGTGATAAAAGCCAACAAGATTATTCCGAAATGCATAGCTGTAAAGGATGCGGTGGGAGCAGTTGAGATACCGAAGGAATGTCCGGTGTGTCATCATCCGACACGCATATTTGTGAGTAAAAACAGCGGTGTGAAGACGCTGCATTGTACAAATCCTGACTGTACAGCCAAGAATGTTAAAAAGTTTTCAAGATTTGTCAGCAAAAGCGGAATGGATATAGATGGACTTTCGGTACAGACAATGCTAAAATTTATAAATGAGGGATTCATAAAACAGTTCCCTGACATATACCATCTGCCCGAGCATTTTGATAAGATAAGCAGCATGGAAGGCTTTGGAGAAAAATCATGCATGAATATGCAGACTGCCATCGAAAAAAGCAGACATGTCCACCCGGTCAATCTGATATTTGCACTCTGTATACCTCTTATAGGTACCGATGCAGGCAAGAAGATTGTCAACGCAATAGGCTTTGATGGCTTCGCGGACAGAATGAGAAATGCCACAGATTTTGTGGATATAGACGGTATAGGCCAGGAAAAGTCAGGCTCCATACTTGAATGGTATGCAAATCCCCAAAACAGCGCGATGTTTGAAGCACTGATTAAGGAGCTTGACATAGAAAAGGTCGATATAAAGGATATGTCGGAGGGAAGCTTAAACGGCAAGACCTTTGTCATCACAGGCGATGTGCATGATTTTGCCAACAGAAGCGAGTTTAAGGCCTATGTGGAGTCACAAGGCGGTAAGGTGACAGGAAGCGTGTCAAAAAAGACAGACTATCTGGTAAACAACGACACTGAATCTACTTCATCAAAAAATAAAAAAGCAAAAGAATTAGGAATACCTATCATCTCGGAGGATACATTTATAGAGATGTTTGGGCATTAGAAAAGAGGTTATAAAATGCCTATAAAGACACAAAATGATTTACCTGTAAAGGAGATACTTGAGAGAGAAAATATATTTGTGATGGACGAAAACAGGGCATCACATCAGAACATCAGACAGCTGGAGATTGCGATTGTAAATCTCATGCCATTAAAGGAGGACACAGAGCTTCAGATACTGCGCTCGCTGTCAAATACCCCTATACAGGTCAATGTAACGTTTGTGACCACATCTACTCACGAGGCCACTCACACATCACTCAGTCATCTGAACAAATTTTACGAGACCTTTGACGATATAAAGGACAGATACTTTGACGGCATGATAATCACAGGGGCACCGGTTGAGCTTATGGAATACGAGGAGGTAGACTACTGGGATGAGATATGCAGTATAATGGAGTGGAGCAAGACACATGCTTTCTCCACACTTCATCTGTGCTGGGGTGCACAGGCAGGATTGTATTATCACTACGGCATACCAAAGCGTGTGCTTCCAAAGAAGAAGTTTGGTGTGTATGCGCACCACGTAAAGAACAGAAAAGTCCCACTTGTCAGAGGCTTCGATGACGTGTTTTACGCACCACACTCAAGGCATACCGAGGTCTTAAAGGAGGATATATTAAAGCATCAGGAGCTTACCATACTTGCGGAGTCGGATGATGCCGGAGTATTCCTTCTGATGGATCAGGACGGTAAAAAGATTTTTGTGATGGGACATCCTGAGTATGACAGATATACTCTTCACAATGAGTACGAGAGGGATAAGAAAAAGGGGCTTGATATAGATATGCCGGTGAACTACTATCCGGATAATGATGATACACAAAAGCCGCTTTTACAGTGGCGATCGCACGGCAATATACTTTATTCCAATTGGCTTAATTATTATGTGTACCAGGAAGTGCCGTACGAGTTCATAAACAACCGCGAGATAATTGGAAAATAGCGGTATTCTGGGGCTTCTTAGGAAAAATTAAAATTACATAAAAACACCAAATCTTGGTATAAGTTGGCATAAATTGGCATAATTTTTCATGCCGTGGGTTTAAAATGGTGTTTTTGGTGGTTCATAAATGGTGTCAAATATGAGCTGAAAATACAACTGAATAATGAATGACGTAATCCATATGATTAGGACATCTTAATAAGACCATATCAATTGTAATAGATTGTGTGGTCTTATTTTAGTGCCTTAAAAGTGATAGACATAAAAATATACACTGATGGTCTTAAAATGCCTGTATGAGCCGATTACAGCGTCACAGAGGCATTATATGATCAAATTAAGAAATACACATTTCATTAGAAAAATTACAAGGAGGAATTAAATGTTTGGAACAGTAACGAGATATTTTAAGGACAAAGGATATGGGTTTATCCGTGGTGACAATGGGAAATCATACTTTATCCATAATTCAAAGCTGAATGGTGAGTACATAGAGTGTGATTATTACGTGTTTTTCAGACCATTCCATAACAATAAGGGGAATTGTGCAGAAATTATATCTGTTATCGAGTCTCCAGAAAGGAGTAAATGATGTTAAAGAAAGAATTTTTAGACAAGGTAGCTGAAAATGCGGGATTGTATAAATATCAAGCATATATGTTTTGGAAAGCATTTGAGGAAGTTCTTATAGAGGAGCTACGACAAGGAGAGAAAATTAAAATAGATTGCTTTGGAACATTCTACACATCAGAGTCAAAAGAGTACAAAATTACTAATACTATTGCAAAGAATAGTGAAAGTAAAGTGCCTGCTCAAAAAAGAATACGTTTGAAGCCTAGTAAAATGATAAAAAGAAAATTGAATAGCAAAGGAATAGAAGAGAATGAGTAATATTTTACATATAAAGGATGCTTATTTTGAGTTGCCAGAGAAATGCAAGGATGATATAGGATGTATGGTAACTCTGTTAGGTATGCACTTACAACAGAATAAGGATATATCAGAAGATGATACGTGTAACATTGAGTATGAGATTATAAATAAATAATCGGCAGACATACACCGATTTGAAAAAATATGATGGATATTTCCCAACAGACAGGAAGTAAAAGAAAGTCTGTATCAGAGTTCAAGAATATCTAACGTGCAATTCTGCACATTTTCCAATATAAGAAATTGAATAAATATGACTGCTGCATATAGCAGTTTATTAAGGTGCGTCATTTATGCCGAGCCTATTTCTTGACCTTTGATTTAATAATAAGGAGGACTATGATTAGTGAAATTAAAAACAATGAAACAAAAATATGTAAGAAGTGTGGGAGAGAACTTCCATTAAGTAAGTATTCAAAAATATATGGAAAGGCATGGGCTGTAACATGTAAGGATTGTGTTATCGACACAAGAACAAAGAAATACTATGAGAATGGGTTGACATTATATAATACAGATAAATCCATGAGAACAAAAAGAAATTATAAGACTATACATAAATCAAGAATACTTACAAAAGCAGTATCGGGAATAGCTCATATTGCAAAAGATGAGAGATTTGTACGATTGCTTGATTATAAAGATACATGGATATCTAACTATGGTAGAAGTATAGTAAAAGATGGTGATAGATACAAGCTCTTAAGAGGCTCACGCTCACACAATAATAAAGAGTTATATTATACTCTTAGTAAGAATGTATACTTTAAGACTAAGAAAGAGTGGGGACATAGGAGAAAGAAAGTCAAGGCTAGTGATCTTGTAATCCAGACATTTATTGTAAACTATGATATGCTAAACAATACATGTATATGGCATGAAAACAATGATATAAAGGATAATTACTATAAACACTTGTATCCAGTCACAGAATTACAGTATGGAGCATTAAAGCAGATATATGATGAGAATGGTGCGGTAACTGAAACACAGATTATGGATATCATAAATTCTGTAGAATATAAGCCTGATAATTGGAATCCTTGGCATTTTAGAAGAACATATGAAGGTGTTGGGTATCTTGGTACAGATGATGTTGATTATAACTCTGACGAATATAATCGTTGGAAAAATATGATACAGCGTTGCTATAATAAGAAAATTCATGTGTATAAGCCGTATTACAAGGATAAATCAGTATGTGAAGAATGGCGCAACTTTGCCAATTTCCGTATATGGTATAGAGAGCATATAATACCAGATGGAAAACTTGATTTAGATAAAGACTTGCTTGTACCGAATAATAATGTTTATAGTCCAGAAACATGTGCATTTATGACACATTATCTCAATACTGTATTTGAGGGAAGAGGTGTAAAAAGAACTATCGAAAAGAAAGAAGATGGTTTTAAGGTTCAGATGGATATTTTAAGTAAGAAAATGGATGTTGGTACGTTTGATACGAAAGAAGAGGCGTACAAAGGTTTCTCAAGATTTAAGGAAAAATATATTAAAGAACTTGCAGAGAGTTGTAAGGGCAAAGTACAGGATTGTGTGTATAATGCTATGCTAAATTGGAAAGTCGAGATAGCTGATTGAGTCTAATGTATTTAATTTTATAGGGCATATTAGGTAGAAATATCTGATTGCCCTATTTTTTTACGTTTTATTTATTGGTCTGATATGGTAAAATAGAGAAAAATATAGCAAGTATGTATTGGAGGTTGCGAAATGAGTGAATTAGATATGTTTAATGAAGATATCGATAAATTCTTGGATATGAATGACGATTGGGATTTAAAACCTAAAGATTATTACGATGCATTTTCAAAAATGTGCTTCAAATATTCAGATAGCTCTATAGTTCCATATTCATTGTGCCGTGAGCTGATAATAGATGAGTATCCATGTGAAGAATACTATATGCAAATGCTTATGGACGTATATTCGTTTTATAGTATTGGGGATGATTTTTTAGATATTCTTCAACGACTACTTGATGAAGGTTATTGTAAAGAAAGTCAAAAGAATGTGTATGAGCTAATAAAAGAAGATGTTCATGATGGTTGTATAATCGCATATCGTGGAGAATTTGAGGCAGGTGATAAAGGTAATCTAGATTATACACAATCTGTTAGTTATACATTAGATTATGAACAGGCAAAATTTTTTGCAACAAGATTTAAGATGTTAACAAAAAGTATTGTGTATACTGTGAAAGTACCTGTAAAAGATGTACTTGCTTATATTGATAGAGAGAATGAAGTTGTTTGCTTGCCTATTTGTATGGGTGGAAAAATGGAAGTGATAAAAGAAGAATCATTTTTATAATGGCTGATCTGTATCAGATGGTAAGTATTTTATAAGGTCGTAAATATAACAGTAAAAAAATAGGGTATAACAATATTTAACTATATTTTTTTACGTTTTTTGCAATATCGTACACTATATCGTGTGCTTGGGAAAATGTTGATTTTACGGCATTCTTAAAACGATATAGTACTAATTTAGGTGTTTTTTGCCTATAAAATCTTTATCGGTAAAACCCTTATAAATCAAGGCTTTTTTGAAATTTAGAGGTAAAAAGTTAAATTTAGATTTAATATAGAATAGTTCATTTTTGAAGTAATTTGTTGAGAGATTATTTGAATTAATTGCTTATCGTGATATTGAGCTGATTTTTGTTTTGATGCTATATCTTATAAAAAACTACTACACACTATACTATGAATGACAAAAAATTGTCGTTATATACAGGTCGGTGTTTTTAAGGCTATTTTCATACAAAATAAGACTACTTTTCAGTAGCCCTATCAATTTTACTCAAATATTCCTTAAGCACCATATTTACATATTGGCTGAATGACCTATCATCATTCTCTGCAAGCTGTTTTATTTTTTCAATTATATCCTCATCAAGTGTAAGACTCACTCTGTTCTTTAATGGCTTCATTCTTTACCTCTTTTTGATGATAATATATCACTTTACACGATAAAATATTGATAAGTAATACAAAATATGATAAAGTAGTATTTATAGAACTATAGTTTTAGAGAATGGAATTTAGATGATAAAGTCATAGATATTATGGCTTATTACGATTCTTCAAGCAATAACTTAAAAATAGAATTGGATTATCTGGCACCTGATTATTCTGGTCAAGGTTATGTAAATTCAGATACCAATGGATTATAAGGAGGCTGGGCATGAAAAATAAAAGTGGATTTATTCTTAATCTTATAGCAATGATATATATTTTATTTTCTGGAATCGGAATAGGTGTTTCAAATAAATTACCTTGGTGGCTGATGTTTCTTGCTATTATAGGATTTATTATTACTACAATACTTGGAATGATTGTAAGTATAAAAGAAACAAAGGTATTGAAATACATTGTGTTAGTATTGGCAATAATTTGTCTGATGGTTGATACGGCAGGATTATTTATGTTTGATATTGCTTTATTTATATTATTGCAAATGTGTACGCTGATACCTTCAATATTAGCTTTAATAGCTTCAATAAAAAACGTGAAATAAGGAGATTATATGGGAATTTTAGAATTATTAATCATTGTATGTACATTAGCACTTCTTGCAATATTTATAGTTATTGTAATCAAATCTGCTAAACAAGATAATCAAAAAACTGGAACTTACTATAGAGAGCATATAGATGATACTAATGAGTCAGTAGAAGAAAATACTCAGACTATACAACAGACCATACCAACACAGCAAAAACAACAAGATGAAAAAGAAAGTGTATTAGCTATGGTTTTTTATGTGATAGGTTTAATCACAATTCTGATAGGTTTTGTTTCGGCAATCTCGGAAGCTAACATTATATATTTTTTAACAGGAGGCATTTCAGGGTTACTATTTCTTGGTTTTGGTGAAATTATCAGCTTATTATATTCAATATGTAAAAAACTTGATAAATGATAAAATAGAGGGCTACCATTGTTTAACGGCAAGGGTAGCCCTTTTTTTATTATAGCTACAATAAAATGAATACCTCATTATTTTAGACGATAAAGTTATCAGCTAAATGATTACTTCTTGCAGTTTATTGTAGCTACAGTGAAAATTACGGATAAATGGTACACTGCTGCGTGTGCATATCTGACTGTTGTTGAAGAAATCTGCAAGAACAGTATGCGTTGTTACAATCCCTGTATAACAAGATCTTCTAATTCTGGTATCATATCAGCAAGCATCTTATAATTCTGAAGAGTATCTACTGATATACCCATTTGTGTGGCGAGATCGGATTGAGATTTTGCCAGAGCCGAATTATTCGGTTCTGCCACTTTATATTGATTCCTTTTTGGTTAGCAGAACCCTCTCTAACCCCATAAATTCTTTCAAGTTCCTTAATACATCTACCAAGCTTTATAGGATTAGGATTTCCAATTCCACGTTGACGAATATTAGTTTCAATACAAATTTGAATTATTACCTTAATGGAAGTGTTGTAAATCCCACTTCCATTACTAGCGAAAATATACACTGCTGCATATTCCTATGGTTTTATATATCCCCCCATCCATATGCCAAGTACTTAAGCTTTATAATGTAAACATACCCCCGGTAGAGTGGAAGATAAGCTGATAAAATATCGGAGAGGTTATATTTTTTAGTCGGTGTATAGAGCAATCAGATATATAGATTCTGGAAAATCAAAACATAGAAATTAGTTTATAGTACCCCTACTTTACAATTTTTCAAAGTTCATGCGAATAGTACAGATAGTACAGATTTACAATATCAAAAACACTTTCAGAATGAAAACCCACCCCCACCACATAATAAAAAAGCTATGAGCATTACACCCATAGCCTTATAATATCTTATTATCTTTCCCAATAGTAGCCGTTACCGTCCGCAGTATATAATTGTAAGCTGTTCTCTGTTGCTGTAAAGTCTGTTACTTGTTTCATATCTATACAGTCGTTTTGATATTCAGTATCAAGCGGTAAATCATTCAAAATATCATCATAGGACATATTAGAACTATTATTTAATTGATAGCGTGTATCCTTTAATTCAAAACACGGATAACCATAACTATTAATATAATAATAGGCTACATCATCAAGCGGTATGCACTTATCTAGTGATATATAGCCTTGTGGGATAGTTTCAACTGTTTCGGTCTTTGCTTGTGTAGTTCCAAGATAATACGCACCTATTAACATAATAACTATAACTGTAGCTGTTGCAATGTTCTTTATTGATTTTAACATAATATTTTACTTCCTTCCTTTGTGTGGGTGTAGGCTTTATTACCTACACCCTTTTATTATTACTGAATACCTAAGATATAATTTACTGCTTTTTCTGCTTTACTGCTTGCCGATACAATAAACTTGTTGTCATTCCTAAGAACCTTTAACCAACTTTGTATATATGCCGTTGAGTTTCTAAAACTCTTCGTTGTTTCTATTCCAACTATGTTCATAAGTTGAGCACTTCCAACCTCTGCAACAAGTTCTTCTTTGCTATACTCTTCCGAACCAAACGAGACAACTTTTCCTTTTCTGTCTTCTTGTCTGTTGCATCTGCTTGTTTTCATTGTGCTATGTACTGATTCGTGAAAAGCTGTACTGTAATATTCTTCTGACTGTTTGAACTGTTCAAACAATGGTAACTGTATTTTGTCAAACATAGGACTATAAAAAGCCTTATCACCTTTAACATGTTCAATTGTTATGTTTTCTCTGTTCCAATAGTCATTTAATAGCTTTTCTGCTTTATCTATTGGCTCTATGTCGTGTGTTACCTTTTGTTTGAGTGGCTCTACTCCGTCAACTTGTGAAATGTGAAATACATTTATATATTTTAGTAATGGTATTGTTTTTATAATCTCTGTTCCATCATCTTGTTTTTCTTTTATTGGGTACATTTTCCAAAATACAACTATTTCTGATTTTTCACCCTTGCGAATATGACCGCCTAAATCTTTCCACTGCTTGAAACTAGCATATTCACCACCATATTTTAGTAATATCTGATTGAGTATTGAATAAGGCTTTTTGCTTACTCTGTTGAATGCTCCGTCAATCGTGCCACTCCAAGGTTTTTCCCAAGGAATTATGTTATTTTCCAACTGCTCAATAATTCGATTTGTTACCAATTCATATACGTTAATACTCATATGAAACCTCCTTAAAAAGTGCTTTGTTTTATTTGTTAACTATATTATATACATTAGTACCAATATATGCAATATACATTAGTACTAATATTGCATACTGTTTTTTGTGCAGATCTGATAATACTGCTAAATGTATTGGTACTAATATACAAAAACGACTATTAGTACCAATATAATTTTAGCTATTATGCGAATTGAAAATATATTAGTACCAATGTATAATACAGTTACAAGGTCAAGGAAATGACCTTAACAAATCAATAACATTTTTTATAAGGAGGTACGCTTTATGTGTATGACAAAGAAAGAACTTGAGAACAAAATCAATGAGTTAAAGAGTCTTAAGGCTCTACAACAAGAAACCGCAGACGAAGTAAAAGCGATTGAGGTTGAAATCATAGATTATATGAAAGAAAACAACCTTGACACTGAAATTACAGACACGGCAAAAGTTACTTACAAGCCACAGACAAGAACCACACTCGATAAGAAAAGACTTGAGGAAGACTTAGGAGACTTGACAGACTACGAGAAAGTTACAACATACAACGTTTTACGTGTGAAGTAGTGACCGACAACGGCAAGGGTGGAGCCGTAAATCCACCCACTACAAAGCGGAGGACAGATAGAGCATGAAACATTTTATATACAATGTACTGTTGACAGTATCAATAATTATCATGGTGTGGTTCGTTGCTAGTTACATAAATGTAATTATGCACCATATGACAAGCGATTATATATATCCAAGTTGGAATTTTTTCAACATATTTTAGAAGGGAGTAAGAGCATGAGCAAATTACAACATTTATTCAAAGTCGGTCAGAATGTTAAGTGCAGAATAGATGGAATTATGCAGAAGGGTATTGTTACAGAGGTACACGATGACCATATTATCGTTGATATTCCAGAGATAAACAATCACTGTTGGTTTGAAGAGGGATTTAATCTCGATTGTGTATATCCAATATACAATTTCTAAACTTGCAGAAGCTTTAAAGCCTAGTCGGTTTAGCCGTAGCATCAAAGCTGACTAGGCTATCGGAAGAAATGCCACAACAACAAATCAATAAAATACAAAGAAAGTAGAGGTAATTACTATGATTAAAAGACCATTATCCGACAGTCCATTAACAGCAGAGGAGAGAGTATTTGCAGAAGCGCACCATAATTTAATGTATCGTTACATGAGAATACATGACCTTGACATAGAGGAATGGTATGACCGCTTGATTATTGCTTATCTCAATAGTGTTAAGAAGTATTTGAGATATGAGAAATTGCAGAGTCTTAAATTTGAACAGGTGTTTTTCAGAACACTTGACAATGCAAGGAGCAACTATTGGAGAGACTTAAACAGATATAAAAGATGTCCAGAAGGCGGTATATGGAGCATAGAAGGAATGGAAGCCATTAATAATAATGAAGCTGAATCTGATGACTGCGATTTTTATAATCTTTTGAAGGATGACCGAATATCACTCAATGACATTGTAATAGATAGCCTTTATACAAGTGCTTTAATTGATGAACTTGAAAAAGAGCAGTACAAGAAAATTGTTTTGTTACTTATAGAAGGCTACAGCGGTAAAGAAATTAGCAACATGTTACATATTAGCTATGGGAGGTATTCTCGTTATATCGCAAAAATCAAAGACATCATTTTAATGTGTATCGGTTAATCAATTACATAAGGGGAACTGAAAAGTTCCCCGATTATCAGAAACAGTGTAGAAGAATAGAGAGGTACTATAAATGGAATTAACAAGACTAACAGATAATGAGCGTAAGTTTGCCGAGGACAACCACAAATTAATATACAGCTTCCTAAGTAGCAAAGGGTACAGTATAGAGGATTATTATAATATTGTTGTGTTCGGCTATCTCAAAGCGGTACAAGTGTATAGCAAGAGAGCAGACCTGCAAGAGAAATATAAGTTCTCTGTAATAGCATGGAAATATATGAAATCAGAAATTGGAAACCATTTTAGAACGGAAACAGCGCAGAAGAGAGCCACCGAAGAATCTTTATTAAGTCTGGATGCAGATAATGACGATACAGAGAATTTATATAATATGGTAGGTGGGAAATCGGCAGAATCAAATATTATGGAAAATGCAGCAGTTCAGGACATATTGAGTAAACTAACGGAAACACAAAAGGAAATTGTTTGCATGAAAGCAGAAGGTTATAACAATACTGAAATCTGCACCTTGATAGAATTGCCACAATCATCGTTTTACAAGGAAATGACAAGAATAAAAAAGACACTGAACAGTAGGAGGTAATAGACTATGAAAGCACTTTTAATTAACGTAATGGAAAACAATACAGAGGTTGTAGAAGCGAATGAGCTTAAAGACTATTACAGACTTATAGGCTGTACAACAATAGATATAGTAAACAGGAGTATCAAGGGAAAGAGATACGAGATTATTTGTGACGATGAAGGCACATTTAAAGCTGATCCACGAATATCAGCCATAGATGATATGGGAAATGCTATGTTAGTTGGTAATCTGATTGTATGCGGTCAAGCTGATGAAGAGGGAAATCTTACAGACCTAACAGAAGCCGATATTAAGCATATTAAAGAATTTACAAATATCATGGGAACTCGTAAACATCCAGAAGGCTTATTAATGATTTGTCAGATGGAATATTAATATAAATCCTCTGCTGTCTGTATTGGATAGCAGAGGGAAAATGAGGTAAAAAGTATGTACGTTATCACTAATGGAAATACATATATAACAAAATCTAGGTCTGGAAAAGTTGGAAAGACAAGTAATATACTAGAAGCAGAGTGGTTTGATAGTATAGATATAGCAAATATAATATTTCAACACGCACCAGGCAAAACAAAAGGATATTATATCAAAGACTTAGAAACATGTTATGTATACAAGCGTTATACAAATGGAAAAATCAAATTTCCAAGAGAGGTCAGAGAGCTTATATATAATAATGCAGAAGGTAAATGTGTACTATGTGGACGAAAAATCACATATGATGATATGACATTAGACCACATAAAACCGCTTGCCAATGGTGGAAAGAATACAGTAACCAATTTACAATGTACTTGTGAAGCGTGCAATAAGTTTAAAGGTTCAATATTACCAGAAGATTTTAGAGAGCGTGTAACAGAAATATTCATGTATCAGACAAGCGAAAATACAAAGCATAAGATCATGTGGAGTATTACCAGAAGATTATTGAGCCTATGTATCAAGTTGTAATTTTTTTATTTTATGATATACTAACCTTAGTATAAGAAAGAGAGGACAGGATGTTGGCACTTTCAGACGCACAGAGAAAAGCAAACGACAAATATATAAAGAACAATTACAAACAAGTCAAGTTATCCATGCCAAAAGAGGAAGCTGAAACACTAGACAACTACTGTACAGCTAAAAATTGCTCAAAAGCAGGATTTATACGTCAAGCAATCAAAGAGAAGATGGAGAGAGAACCATAAATGGTTGAATTTGCACCAAAATATGCAAAAATATGTATGAAAATGGTTGAAAATGCACTAACTTTTCCAATGAAACCAATGTTTCTTTTATATTAAAAAAGGGTACTTGATTTCTCAGGCACCCTAATGTATAATCTACTTAGAAAGTGAATCGGATATGACTCCGATTTACCCTCAGTTAAGAAAAACTAATAAGAATAGCATCCTAAACTTTGCGAGGGTTGGGGATGCTATTTCTTTTTATTATTATGATTGTCTATGTATGACAGAGCCGCAAATATGACGAGTAGAAGAGTTAATACATTATCTAAACTCATAGGGCATCACCCTCCTTTTGTAATACTAGAGGGCATCTAACAATCGGAAAATCACATCCTGCTTTCTGTTCAATTACATAGACAATTATATCATATACAAAACAAATGTTCAATAAAAAACACCAATGGAAAAATCCAAAGGTGTTTATTTTAATTTTTGCTATTAAGTTGTACTGCTGCTTTCTCAAGCTCTACACTGCGCCAGTTGTCACGAATAAGCTGATATTGTAACTCATTCGTACGTTTATCAATATAATGTTCAGTCCAATTCATAAGGGAGCTTGGAATCATATCTTCTGGAATGCTTAAAAGCAATTTAAAAGCAGTATCTTCTATATTATTATGTATCTTGTGTAAAAGTTCATTGAAGCGATTACGCTCGTGTATTTCTATATTCATTATTTACCTCATAAAAATTATTTTGAAAAAATTGTTGGAAGTGTGGAGAAATTGAAAGTGTTTTTATTACATTGATAGTATAAGATAGTACAACAGAAATGACAATAAAAACTTTAGTACCTAATCTGTTACGGAAATGGAACTTTCCTTTATTGGTGCGGTTTACTGGAAGCTATCAAATAAATCAATGGAAATAAGAACTAAATATTGTCAATAATAGGAACTTTTAAGGCGGTGATATATTGAATAAGAAAACTGTCGCATTGACAGAGGAACAATATAAACTAATTATAACAACAATTCGACAGGGTTTTATCTGTTCAGATGGTCATATTGTAAAGCCAAATAACAGAGTTGCTACAGCCTTATCACTTGAAGCAAATCTTGGACTTAGAATCAGTGACATATTACATTTAAGGCTATCAGACATAATAAGAGATGGTGATAGATACAGACTAAACATCATAGAACAGAAAACGCAAAAGCGGAGAGAGTTTACAGTACCAACAGATATATACATTTACATTCAGTCATATGCACTAGAAAACAATATACATCCAAATGCAAAACTATTTGATATATCTGAAAGAGCTGTTACAAAGCATTTGAAACTTACATGTGATAACTTGGAGCTTAAGGGAATCGGTTCACATTCATTTAGAAAGTATTTTGCGACAAGTATCTATGTAAACAATAATTATGATATTAACTTGGTGCGTGTACTGCTGCAACATTCCTCAACAGTTACAACCCAAAGATATATAGGACTACAATCGCATGAGATTGAGGATGCACTACAAAAGCATATCAAGCTAATATAAGAACACATTAATATAGAAGAAACGCATTCAGAAAGGAGCTATTTATGTTATTAGTAGACGAAAAGAAACTTGATACAATGTTAAAAGAAAAATATGATAAAGGTGTTGCAGACGGAATCAAAACTGGCATCCGACTCATGGAAGAAAGAATATTACTTGCATGTGAGAATGGAAATCCACTTGATATTAAAGGCAAGGCATACTTTATTAAGTCGGATATTCAAAATCTTCGTGATATTATGGATGATATTGAAGCAGAATATAACGCAGAAATGGAAAAGAATGAATAAATCGGCTATCGAACCCTATATCGCAAAATGCAGAAACACTTTATTTTCCTATACTTTTTTGCTTAGGAAGTACGATAACCTACCTATTCACTAAGAATTGAATGACATCGTAAAAACTTTGTAACTACAATGTAATTATAAAAAGCAATTTTTAAATTTAACAAGTAATATTACAACCACAACACACAGGAAAGAGAGGTCAGCACAATGCAAATAAATGTAGAAACAAAATTTGAAGTAGGACAGGAAGTTTTTCTTATTAAAAAGGACAGGAAAGTGATTGAAAATAAGGAAAAATGTAAAATATGCAATGGTGAAGGACACATTATATTTAAAGGATATACAATAAGTTGCCCTGAATGTGAAGGAAGTAAGGAAATTTGTGTAGATTCAAATATTATAGACAATTATTTTACAGATAAGAAACCACACGCAATTACAAGCATCGGAATAAAAATTACTGCAAAGGGAAGTAAATTGACATACATGATTGACGGAAAACTATTTGAGAGGAAAAAGGTTGGTGAAAATGAAATATTCCCCACACAGGAAGAAGCAGAAACCAGATGCAACGAACTTAACAAGGAGGTCACAGCTAATGGCAACAGATAGACAGACACCTTGCTTATACTATGTATGTGCAGGACTTTGTACTAAGGGCAGAAAAGCGGATCACGCTCATTACTGCCAGCATTGTAACAAATATAAACCAAGAGCAAGGGTAAGATATAAAAACCAGAAGAAGGAAAAGCTAGAGAAGATCAGAAAGGATGAGAGGTATTAAGACAATGACACAGCCAAAATACAGATTAGAAGATTTAAATTTAAAGAGTGATAAGGAATATCTCGACATAAAAGAGCAGCTTATTGGATTTTTAATTGATAAAGATATAGAGATACCTTTTAGTATCAAAAGAAATTTAGAGAAAATAATTAACAATATGCTTTCTGAAAATTTTTTTAAAACTCAGCAAGTGTTATATCCAAAAGATTTTGAAGCATGTATTAGCGTAGAAGTGGATACAAAAACAAATGTGATGATGGTAAATACATATATATATGATGATCAAGATTTGGGGTTACATACAAGTACAAATGCAAATGTTTTACAGGGATATGATAGTATAAAGCATTTTTTCTTTGATACATTGATATGGATAGAGTCAATGAGAATTGCTAATTTACGAGCTACAGTTGTATAGGAAATTATAAGAAAATACTATTTTCAAAAATTGATAGTATCACATAGAAATATGTGTTATTATATATAAGCACAGTATGAGTACCTCATGCTTTGTATTGATTTGTTACAGATTAAGTGTCCTGAAAAGGATGCTTTTTCTGCTTTTCGAGATAATTTATTTATAAAGAAAGATTATAGACGATAGTTTGACTGTCAAATAAAAATGCAAATAATATTAAATCAAGATTTAATTAAAAAACAAGCAGATTATCGAACTCAAGCTCGAATCATTATATAAGTATCAGCCTTGAATTATAAGGGATTTTTGTATCGTCTAATCGGACTAATCATAGTGTATAGTGTTCGATAGCCAGAAATTGTTGATGCAAACAGAGAATTATATAATTGTATGGAAACACTACAGACAAAACAACAAAGGAGACAACAATAGAACTTATAGCAACAATTATATTAATAATAGTAGGAAGCGCACTGCTGCATATGGATGAATATGAATCAAGCAACAGAATTTTACCAGAAGGTTATGAGATAGACCGTGTAAAAGCCACACAGGACATACAGAAGTATGGTAAGCAATATTATTATGAACAGCACCTTGCAGGAAAATATGACATAAAAGAAAGCCATCGGAGCTAATCTCTGGTGGCTTTAATAGGGTTATTGAGTATTGTCATCTGGATAGGGAGTTTGGTGAAGCTTTTTTTTGTTAGATTGAATCAACAAGTCGAGTAATTCTTTTGATGACATTTTTTCTAATTCTTCTTCTGAAAATTCTTTAGATAATTGAATCATCATATTCGCAAAATTTTGTTTTAAATTTTGTTCTTGGATTTTATGAATGCGTTTATAATCATTTTCTGGAAGATATTCAGATGGATTAAAAAATTCCAATTCATCTTCTGTATCTTGAGAATCATACTCTAATATAAGACGTGCATTACATAAATAACATAAAATAATTAAATCTCTTAATGAAAAGCTATCTCGAGATAATTTATTTCTAAAAGATTGTTCCGTACAATCTAGGTATAACGCAGCTTTTTTAATGGATACTTCAGATGATGTTAAAAGTTTGCGAATAATATCACTAATCCTCTTTTGAGGTTTATTGTCATTAGTCATATATAGAACCTCCATATTTAATATTGTAGCATAAGAGTTATAAATAATCAAATGATTTATATAAAATATAATCAAAATGAGTATTGACATATAATCAAAATGATGATATTATTATCTCATAAAAATAAAGAAGCCGATGCTACCAACATCGACTTCAATATATGGATGCTACCAACATCCATAGAAATTGCACAGACTTGAATCTGCACTTATGTATTAACGCAAAATTCATTATAGCAGATATGTTTGAAAATATCAAATAAAAAAGTCTTTGAGCAATTCGCTCACAATTTCCAAAAATATTTTATGAATCGTGGAGTAATCCGCAACAGTTTTATTATATTGATAATAGAACAAAAGTTTTGAACATTAACAATTACACAAAAAGTCAATGAAAAAGAGAGAATGTATATATGAAGGCTGAAATGCCTAAAATTTTTTACATTCACATGATTTGATTGGCTATCGTCCATGTATTGAAAAGAGGTGAAAATGGGTGGAAATTGATAAGTTACAGTTATGTATCCTGGCAGTTCTGGAAGAAAACAATGCAACAACACCGGGTACTGGCATGACACTTCGTGAGATTGGAAGCGTGATTAATACAGAAGAAGAACATACCTATTCACAAATCACAATCAATCGAAAAGTGTGGGGATTACGTGATTTAGGTTATGTAACCTCTAAACTGAAAAGTAACAAAGCTGATATGTTTTACATTACAGCAAAAGGAAAAGAAATGAAAGGAATCTTATTACATGAGTAATGAATTGAAAAATGACATAAGGTTTATTGCAGTAGGTGCAGCAGGTGCTAATGTCGTAAAGATGTTGGAGCGCAAGGATTATAAATCTTACTATATAAATCTTGCAAAGCAGGACTTGGATTTAATTGATAGTCCTAACAAGTTACATATCTCAAATGGCGAGGGAGCAAGCAAAGACAGAAATAAAGCAAAAGCAGTGTTAGCGGAGTCGGTTGATGATGTTATGAATACGCTTGATAATCAGATTACAGAGCAGTATATCTTTGTTGTGTATTCACTTGCAGGCGGTACAGGTTCAGGGCTTGGAACATTTTTAGCATCTGTAATAGCTGAAAATCCAAACAAGAAAGTTGGTCTTGTTATCATACTTCCTTCAATGAATGAATCGTTGCAAGCTAGAATCAACACATATGAGGCTTTATCAGAGATTATAGAGATAAAGAACGAGTTATGCTCTATCTTTATACTCGACAACAATCAGAGAGAGGACAAGTTCTCAATCAATCGTAGCTTTGCAAATTTGTTTGAAGCCTATATTAATGTGGCAAATAATACTTCGATTAGAGGTGTGATTGACATAGCAGAGCAGAAAAAATTGTTAGAGACTCCTGGTATAGCAATGATCCATAAGGCAACAGGAACAAAGGAAGATTTACTTTCCACTATTAATGAAGGAATCTATGTATCACTTGAACCTAATAAGCGAGTCAAATATATCGGCTTATCACAGCCAGATACAAAAGATACTATTGATGTTGCCGATGTTATTAATGTTGTCGGTGAGCCGATTGATTACTATTGCGGGTATGGTAAGACAGAGGATACAGTGCTTTATTTGGCAGGTCTATCATTCCCAAAAAACTTTATTAATAAGTTGGCTGAATCAATCAAAGCGGAGCAAGACAGAGTTAAAAAGGTCATGGAAGATGATGATTTATCAATGGATATGAATATTAACTTTTTAGCGACTAAACCAGTCGAAAAACCACAGAAACCAAAATCAACCATGCGTGATAGATTGGTTGCAAGTATAACAAAATAAGCATAAACGGAGGAAAATTATTATGAACAAAATTGTAAAAGCAGTTGCAAACGGACAGAAAGTGGAGTTAAAGGACTTATTCAATTCAGTAAACAATTTTGAGCTTACAAGACTAAGAGAGTATACAGAAGAGGGACATCTTATTATGAGTATTCAGATTAATAAATTTACAGAGTATAAGGATAGTTATGGGTTTTCGCAGTCATGTACTATGTTCGATGATATAGCGTATAACCTTAAAAAGGAAGATATTTTATCTGTAAAAAGTAATTATGATGCAGAAATTGATACATTATATATTTCATGTATCCTTAAAAATGGTCATATTATGTCTCTAATGATTATTCATACAGACGAAATAAGTACAAAAGATTATGATGAAATGGACGTATATCAGTTAAAAAATTTCTTAGACGAAACTATACGTGATGAGAATAAGTATTGTTGTATAAGTGCAAGGATTACAGACCTTTTTGGTTTTGACTTAAAGATAACTAATGCTACTCGAATATATGTGAATACGTTGAACGAAGATGCTTGGAAGCTGCACATTAGTAATGATTTAGTAAGCTATGAGGTTCCAGTTATAGATGATTCTATAAATGAATTTTATGTAAAGGATAATGCAAAATCCAATTCTAAGACGATTATTGTAAAACCATTTAATCAGCCATTTATGGAAATTAATTTACTGTTTTTAAAAAAACATAGCAACTAAAGAGAGAACAATATAATATAAAGCGGTCAATCTGTTCGATTGTTAAAAGAAACTGCAAGCATTTAGCTTATTCTGCCTGTACAGGAAAGGAGAATCACATGTATAGATTATTAAGATTTATTGACAATGAAACAAACACAGCACCAGATTACGAGGTAGTACTTGAGCTTGATAAGTTTGAGGAATCAGAAGAGATAATGAATATATTTATCAAGGCCTGCAAAGAAAAGAATCTGCCGTATTCTGATGGTTACTATGATTATATGGTAATAGAGTATGCTTGCGAAGTACCTATTAAAGCAGAGTCGGTATTCTACTACAAGGACAAAGAATCTGCATTCGATGTTGTTGAATGGGATGGTAGAGTTATTGCTAGTTCGGCTCTTGGTTACGATTTTACCGACCAGAACTATCTTGAAATTACAAACAACGTAACTGACAAGGGATATATTCAGTGGCTTGAGGAGTTTGTAAAAGCTGTTATCACAAAAGCAAAACTGAAATGTTCGGAGATTATCATTGATGATATAGAGTGGAACAGAAATATTTTTCTGAACATAGATGGACATGAATACGACATAAGAACATGGAGCTTTATACCATCGGAAGAGGATGAAAAAGGACATACATGTGCTGAATCAGTATCATACACTTTGTTTAAGACTGTTAAGGATGCTACAGGTTCACATGGTGAGAAAATATCTGATGGTATATTAAACATCACATGGAAAAATAAGTATGTTACAAATAAGTATGTTACATGGAAAAATGAGTAAGGAGTATAAAAGCTATGGCAAAAGGATTAACAAGGTATAATGTGTGTGGACGATTTAGACGAACAGGAACATATCGGATTTCATTCTAAAATAGGCTATGGCAGTAAACATGATGGAGATATTATCGACTTAGATATTTGTTGTAGCTGCTTCGATAACCTGATTGATAAATTAGCAAGTCGGTGTATGATAAATCCGATCCATGAAAACGAATATTAGCCATTTTGTCAATCAAAGTGGAGAATATATATAATGTAACTGGATAAACATTATTTTATAGAAAGAGGTTTTATTATTTATGAGTAAAGCAAAATTTAAAGCAAAGTCATACGGAACTAAGAAGCAAGCTGATAACGCACTGTTGGAACAGTTAAAGCAATTTCCAGAAGGTAGCAAGCCTATAATGTGTGAATGTGAAAAATGTGGCGGTATTGGTTTTGCACAGGATGAAACACTTTTGGATCAGAGTGGTTACTTAAAAGATATGCAGTGTCCGTGTGGTGGAAGAATAAAGAAAGTATTTTAAAGGAGAATGGATTATGTACACAGGAAAAGTTAAGTGGTTCAACGATGCAAAAGGTTATGGATTTATCACAGATGAAGTAGGAAGTGATGTATTTGTGTATTATTCAAGTATTCAGATGGAAGGTCGGAAATCTTTAAATCAGAATGACATTGTGGAATTTGAAATTGGAGAAGGTACAACCGGCAGGACACAGGCTGTAAATGTCAAGAGAATTTCTAATAATAAGAAATACGATGACATGACACAAGCTGAATTAATAGAAGAATTTGTCAATATTATAAAACAGAATTATGAGAATGGAATATGTTTATTAGATTCTAACTATGAACTGATACAATTTGATCAAATATTAGAGAAAGATATTATTAAAATTGATGATGCAATTAGCATTGTGCGTAATTTAAAGAGAATGCCAAATTTTAAAGAATATTGTAAAGGTATGACTCAATAATCAAATCAGTAAAAATCATTCTCCAAATGGAGAACAATATATTAACAGAGATTATTGTAGCAGTGAGATGAAGCAACCGACTATTGAAGCGAATAGTTACAATTCAGAACGTATTTACGAATCCCCTTTTTATTAAAACAAAATAATTATCAGTGAAGATGCTGATTACATATTTGACGGAATCACAGGCATATTACCTTTATGGTGGTGTGCCTACATTAAATTAAAAGAGAGGTACATTTATATGGAACAGAGAGAAATCATATTAAGACAAAAGTTAGGTAAGCATAGCTATAAATTAAAAGGTGCAAACAAAAGATTCTTTGTTAAATGCACATATACAGACAAGGTAGCATCACCATTAAATGATAAGAAACAGCCAGTTTATATGACATTGGATGAAGTAGAAAAATGGCTGAACGACAGAATCAATGAAGAAAAGCAGAAGGAACAGCTATGGAAAGACAAGCTCAATAAATATAAGAGCATTCTGAAATATCCACAGTATGCTGAGTGGTGCAAGGATGTAGTGTTTGATACTTTGAAGGAATATAAAGCAGTTATAAATGAAAATATCGACTTTATCAAAGCAGAGGTATTTAATTCCGAAAGTGAATTATACGCTTTTGTGGGATATAACGTAGAAAATATTTTGGATGAACTACAGATTCACAAATACGATATGTCAATCCTAGAAGAAATAAGACTTGCTTTTTCGGAGACATATTACAAAAAGTATGAAGAACTGAATGCAGATGTACTTGAAAAAGAAGTGGACGATGGAGAGTATATTTTACAGGATTTGGTAGGCGATGGCGAACTGACAGAGAATGATTTATTGGAGATTGCTTTCAATGACATTGGTGTTGATGGTCTGAAAAAATATATTTTGGAATAAGATTGGAGGAATGAATTATTATTACAGAAGAAAGAACAGACTATATGGATTATCTGAATCCATGTAATAAAAATCAGACAGCAAAAATATTAGAGAGATTTTTTTATGTCTCAAATGGGAGAGAGTATATATCTGTTATACCAGATGAAGTAGAAAGAATAACAAAATTACCAACACTTGACGAAGTGAAGGAAGATACAAATAGAGTAGTCACATATGCAAAAGAGATTATCCTGAATGCTGATAAATATAAGGATATGGATATAGAAGAAAGTGTTTTAAAACAGTATGCGTGCGACATAGATCCTTTGCTTGATAAGATTATTGCTATAAATATTGCCGATATTTTAAGCCAAAACAACAAGCCACAGAATAAGGAACAGTTGAAAAATGTATGGGTTGATTCTCTTGAAGAATTAAAAAAGGATTTTATACAAGGATCTGAAGAGGATGATAGCTTGTTACTACCGCAAAATTCTTTAGGTGGTATTGATATATCGAAACTTGAAATTGGTATGACTGTTAAAAACTATAAAATGCTATGTGAATTGCTAGGGCAGGAAGTTAAAAGCGGTAAATCAAAGAAATATCAATTAGAAGATTTTGCACGTTACTTTGAATGGGAAAAGTCCGGACAGAAATTTATTATTTCAGATATATATGATACTCCATTAACAAAAGAAGATAAGCGCAAATTAGGTAATAATTCAATTTATGTGCAGTGTATAGAAGTGATTTTATTACAGTACCTATCAAAACAGGAAGGCTATACAAGAACATTTACGAAACGCAATTGGTGGGAAATGTTAGGTATGGCAAGTCATAAATATGGAAGAACACCAGAAAATAAATTAAAAAATCTTGATTATAGAATTACCTCATGGGAAGTTAGACATTTTTATCAAAGATGTAATAAAAAATTAGAGCAGATTCTTTTTTCAGCATTGAATAGTTTGAAGAACAGAAAACTAATTACTTATGAAATTCAGACAGTTATTGTCACAAAAGACAAAAGAGGTAAAGAACAGTATTTTGAAGCTACTGATCTTCAGAAAAAGCAGATTCTTGAAGTCGAAAGACACATCTTACATAACATTATGGGATATGAAAAAATGTTCCAAGTCTTTATCAGATTCCAACAAGCAGATTTTTATCAACAAGTGAATGATTTATTGTATCAGCAGTACGGATGGAATCACTACTTTAAGCAGATAAAAGTGATTTATACATTTGACGGAGTTAAAGAGGCATTACCAGAATTGGAAATGAAGCTACAAAAAGAATTATTAAATAAGAAAGTAGTTGATTATCTAAATTCAAATGCGAAAGACCTGTATGAAAAAAATAAAGCAGAATATCAACAACAGATGAAAAATCTGATTGAAGAATATTGGGGTGATACTCCAAGAATTGAATCGCATAAAAAGAAATTGTGGAATCCACCAGATACATATTTAGATGCACAAAGTATTTTGACTGATGAACTAATAAGGATAGGTCATAAGGATAGAACATTTGTAATGGAAGAATTTCTGGAAAGTAATTCAGATATTGATGAATTATTTGTATTTGACCAGTGATTATAAAAAGTTGGCACTTTAAAACGGGATATATAAACAATCCTTTATATGGCATTATAAAGTGCCAATTTTTCAAAACATATAAAAATCATACGAGAATCAATGATTTTGTGTAGTGACGCAAGGAACGGAACAAACATCATTTGTGGCTGCCACGCAGACACCCATTAAGGAGATAAGACATGGATAGAAGTTATAGATTAAAAATGGAAGATAAATTGAATACAAATACTCTTACAAAAGAGTACATATTAAATTGCATAGCAAAGCATGAGAAGAAAATCAATGATCTTGCTTATAAGGAAAAGCAGTACAGAACATCCAATTATAACAATCATAAGTTGGAACTGGATAAGCTGATAGAATACAGACAACCTTTTATTGATGTTCTTATGAAAGAATACAGAATGTCATTGGATGATATTAAAACTGCATTGCAGGGTGTGAAGGATAAAAATATTCCTACCAATGCAGTATGTGACCAGATAAGAGGAATTATTACTAATGGATGTTACTTTCTTGAATAGTGGGTGCTTTACAGCACAAAAAGATTTGTTCCGCTATGGCTACACAAATCTTTCAACGAGAGAATATATCTTATAGATACTTAATTTGAGCGTACCTTGAATGGCTCAAAATATGAATTAAATTTATTATTCTTTTCGATAAAGAGAGAGTATGTCGGCTGCCTAGCGGCATCCGAAATAAGCACTCACTATTTATCTGAATAATAAGTTTACAATTTTTCACTTAATGGAAAAGGAAAATAGATATTATGATAACAATAGAAAAAGCATATGAAAAATTTTATAAAATATTGGAACAGATTGACAATTCAGATATTCCTCCGTGTGAACAGCATGAATTTTATCAAGAGATAGAATCTGAAATTGGACAGAAAAGGCAACAAGCGTATGCAGATATGCACGAGTGTTAATAGGTAAAGAGAGAATGATATAGTACAAAAGAATTTTATGAATGGGAGAAAGTGAATGAACGATAAGAAAAAATTTGAACCAAGAAGATTTAGGATATATAAGTTAAGTACATTTGATGCTCTTACAGATGAAGAGCGTAGTTATCATATGTTATATAAAGAAGCAAAAAAAGAAAAAGTTTTAGCAAAGAAAACACGAGATAAATGTATAGCTTCTTATAAAGGTGTTAGAAAAATTGATAGAAACCGACTATACTTATATGATTATGATGATAAAGGTAAGATAATTGAAGGTTCAGAGCGTGAAAATATTGATAAACAAGTTGCACTAGCTGAAAGTGAGATTGCTAGAATGGCTACAGATTTTTCTGAACCTGAACCTCTTGTAATGGAGATTGTATATCTTAAAACATCAAAGCTCAATGAAGTATTGCACCAGATTATTGAGCGAGGTTTAGATATTGACGGACAGCATTATATCTTTTACACAAGCACAACAAATCAGATGAAGCGTGGAGAGAGTATTCTTTTAAAAGAAGATTTTTACAAGGAACATGAACAGGAGATTATGTTAGGGTTGACAGATGATGTCGTAAATGCAAAGGGCGGTTGCAATATTGGAAAGAGACTTGCATATAATGGACTGCTGCTTTCTACTTCATTTATACCGAATGATTATCAGCTAACACTTGATGATTGTTTGATTGTACCAGATTTTGAGACTATTATTAATGAAAAAGTTGAGTGCATTGACCATGATGATAATAGTATCACTAATATATCAGTAAGGAATGAGGACATTAAAATACCGCAGACAGATGGTGCAGGAATGTTTCTGCCGGGAGTGTTACCTTATTCTTGTCAGATTCGTTGCGGTCATATTAAAGGTTGTGTATTTCCTTTAGATTTTAGAAAGTTCTTACAGCTAGGCGAAGTTGAAGGTGTTAAGCCAAGTGCAATAGTTTCTGATCCATGGGGCAAAAAGCATGATGTAATTAAGGAAAACATAAAAATCATACTGACTGCATCGCAAGTAAAAATGTGGAAATATTATGATTCGTGGGAAGAATTAAAAGAAGCATATAATGCTTATGATAAAAAGATTGCAATAAATAATTTTGCTGAAGAATCCAAAGGATGGGAAAAGACAGGTTATCAATTTAATCAGACTTTAGATGGCAATAAATTAACAGATGAAAAAATCAAAGATTTATGTGCTGATACCTTAGATTATCTCAATGAAATGAAAACAGACGCAAATAAGATTGCAGAAATATTAAGTGAACCAAATCTTTCTAATGCTATTAAAGCATATCCAGAGCTTATTCAAGACAAATATATTCAAAAGAAAATGGAAAACAAATTCAGAAGTGAGAGACGTGAAGCATGTGGTAATAAGCTGATACTAAAAGACTCATTATATGCTTATATTTGTCCTGATTTATTTGCTTTCTGCGAATGGCTGTTTTGTGGTATTGAGAATCCTAAAGGCATTATTCCAAGAGAGCAAGTGTATTGTAGCTTTTATAATGAGGAGCCGTATAACAAATATGAAGTAGTTGATTGTCTTAGAAGCCCACATCTTTATATGGAGCATGGTATTAGAAAACTTGTGAAAGATGAAGTATTAGACCAATGCAAGGAATGGTTTGTAGGTGATGATTTAGTTGTTAGTAGTCACGATTTATTGTGTAGAATACTGCAATTTGATGTTGACGGAGACCATGCATTGATTACACCTAATAAGACAATAATTGAGTGTGTACCGACCGACAAGAATATACTGTATTATGAAGGATTTGATGCGGATAAACCACAGATTACAAAGGAAGCAATTTATAAGGCACTTGTGGCAAGTATGGATAATTCTAACATTGGTGATATATCAAATGCTATGACCAAAAACTATAATAATGCACAGATTGATGATACATTTAATAAAGTGATGTGTTGCTACAATAATTTAACGATTGATTTTCCGAAGACACAGCAAAATATTTCTCTTGGTGAGTATGAGAAAACATATAATGAGTTAATTAATCAAAAGCCACCTTATTTTTTCCAGTATGCTAAAGATAAGAAGCGTGATAATTGTAAAAAGATTTCTGACAGTAATTGTGACCGCATATGTGCTTATATTCATAAAGAGACTGCAAATAAAAAATATAAGTGGAAATCAGATGATAAATTCAATGTTGCTATGTTATTAGATAACAGAATCAAAGTGGATATTAAGAGCGAAGAATATAATGATTTGAAAAATCTTATGTTTGATTTGAAGCGAAAAGAACAGTCATTGACATTTAGAATCAATAATGAGATTAATCAGTTAGATAAATCAGATGCTATTCGTGAAAAGATAAGCAAGTATGATGTTTTCTATGATATGTGCGAAAAAATGATAAGTAGTATCTTTGATGGTAACAGAGAACATGCAGCAGCATATCTTACTGAATTTGAGTATTTACAAAGAGAAAATTGTGATAGTGGCAAAAATATCTTGTGGAACTGCTATGGTGCAATTATCGTAAAAAATATTGAACATAATACAAAGAATCCTAATGAAGTGCGTGAGAGAAGAGGGCATTATGAATCATGGACTAAAGAGAAGCAAGTAGCAGTTAAAGACGTAGGAAACAAGGTTATTGAAAAACTCATAGAAGATAAAGAAAATCTATCAACAGTATCTATTTATAAGTCAGAATTGGAATGGATTGACAATCTTCCTTATAGAAAGAACTGTAGTAATGATAGAGAGCTTTTATTTATCTTAATGGTTCAGCAGAAACGTAGCAAGTCTGGCAAAGTATGGATATATGCCAACAAAAGGTCTGCATTAACTTGTAAAGGAATTGACAGAATGATTGGTGATGGTGTTTGTATTGCTAAAAAGGGTATTAATCGTTTAGCTGATATGAAAGTCGTTTCGGTCAAAGCTCATGGAAAAGACATGGAATTAACAGTAAATATACCGAAAGATGATAAGTGCGAGATTGCGTATGAAATAGAAAGTACACAGAAAAATCCTATCATATCATTCTATGAGCATAATAATGATAGACCGATTGCTAAATGTCCATACTGCAATACAAAATTCATAAAAGTAGGTAATATGAAAATCTGTAAGAATCCAACGTGCAAGACACAGTTAGAATATGATAGGAAACATGGAAAATAATTTGGTTATTTCACCATGAAAAAATAATATTAAATTTAGCTATAAAAAATAAGGCTAAAATGCAACTGCTTTTAAAAATCGTCAATTTATAATAGGGAGAGAAATAACTCTTACAAGAATTATTATAAAAAAGATATAGAGGAGGCAATATGAGTCAGAATGACCTTAGAATTATGTTGTCAGACATTATATCAAGCGGTTTGTCGGCAGTTGCAATTTCTAATGTGACTGGGATCAGCAAGATTGATTTGAGCAGATTTAAAAACGGACAAATCAATTTGATAGATGCTGATGCAGATAAATTAAATAAATATTTGTCGTTGGTACACATTCCAACATCAATTTAGTATGTAAAAGCTAATTGATAATATATTTCTGTATGTTTCTAGAAGTGTTCTCTTTTAACTGAGATGTATTTTTTGCTAAAGACTCATTATCTACTGTGTTTGTTAATTTTTGATTGTTAACAACCATCTGATGAACCGCATCGGTTATGCCGTTATCAGAAGTAGAAGTTTCTATTTTTCTAATAGAAGATGAGGTGTTAGCAACTCGTTTAGCAGTATAATTTTTCTTTTTGTCACTTATTTTACTGTTGCCAAGAAGAATATTTACTTGATCTTCCGTAAGTTTGATAGCATTATCTCTTAAATTTTTATTTGATAATGCCATTTTTATTGTCATCTTATCATATTCTTTGGCAATATCATATAATTCTTTCTTATATGCTGCGTCATCACCTATGATATTAACAGGATCAAATTTACCTTGTGCTTCTTTTAACCTATTTGTTACTTCTCCAATTACATTAAAAGATTTTCCTAGATTTTTTATTCGCATAATGGTATAATATATCTCAACAGAGGGGAGGTATATTATATGAATTATGAAGAAGCTAAATTATTTTTATATAAAGGACAAGGTTCTAGTCCTTGGATCACGCCAGACCATAAACGATATATGATGAGCAGATTAGGACAGGCAATCGGAACTGATAATATTGAAGATGGATTATTAGTTCTAAAACAATTGACTCATTGTGAAGACACTGTTGCTAAATTATTATGGGTTGATATGTGTCAAGATTATGGTGAGACATACAGAGAAGTGTATGGAAATAATGAACCCCAACAATCTCAAGAACAATACGTTCCTAAATGCCCAACATGCGGATCACCCGATATACAAAAAATATCAGGAACAAAGCGTTGGGTAACAACTGGATTATTTGGTGTTGCCAGTGGTGATTTGGGGAAAACTATGGTTTGCAAAAATTGTGGATATAAGTGGTAATGGGATAAAAGAGTAGTGAGAAATTGCTACTCTTTTTTCATATTAGCATTTTTATATTTAGTACCGAATGCCGATATTATTGTCGGATGTTCAAAACAATTACAGTGACTAGGGCAGATTATTTCAAACGTAATCTGTCCTTCCAACTGCACGAAAAGAGTTATCAGAGTATTTTGCTCTGATAATATTTTTTTATCTACAAAAATAGATAAATAGCTAGAAAATAAGGAGGGAAAGTATGACACAGGAAGAATTACGCAATGAGTTAATAGAGCGTACAAAGCGTGAGAAGCAGGTTTATATTGCTAATACTTGTGGTATTGACAAAGATGTATTATCGCGTTTTAAACTAGGTAAAATCGACCTAAACGACAATCTTTTTAGGAAACTTGAAAGCTATATCATTAATACACATTAATCAATTCTGTCGGATTATTCAATCCAAAATCTCAAAGGAAAATTATGCTAAATATCGGAAATCGAATTAAGTACAACAATACAATTTATAGAATAGTTGGGATAAATTTCTCAACTTATTATCTTTGTGCTGATAATAATACAAGCAGTTATGATTATGATATGCAAGACGTTTACAGACAATACAAGGATTTTGAAATCTTGGGAAGGAAACAAATATGATAACTATGAATGATTTAACAAAAAGAATATTAAAGACACTTGTTCAGTGTGATTTTATGAACACAATTTATTTAAGAAAAATGACAATTGAAGATATTATAAGGGTATTCAGCTCTAAATCAGAGTATGATCAAGCGGTTTCAAATCTTGAAAAAAATGATGGTGATTGTAAGTACATACTATTATCTGAATTAGAAATGATATGGAACAATTTACAGTAAAGACATATATAGGAATAGATAAATAATGTATAAGGAGATAAACAATGTTTACATATGTAAGAATGAAAAGAAAAGAACACAAAGTAAAGTTAGCAGTATATACAGCTATCGACAAGATAATCAAGGAGCAGGAGGGAATTACTAAACTTGTAACAGATTTATATAATACACTCAAAGATGTTCCAACTGATGAGCTTCAGACAAAGTTTATTACAGCACTTGCAGAGATAGCCCAGGATAAAGCTAATGGCTAAAATTACAAGCTATGCAGAACTTGAAAAGCAGATTAATAAAGCGTGTTCAAAGGCGGTACAGAATACATGTAATAAGTTGTTAGAAGTATTACAGCAGTACATTATGTCAGAGTATTATGATGTATTCAACCCGAAGAAATACCACAGAACCATGCAGTTTTACAGATCAGCTATGACAGAGATGTTATCAGAGACTTGCGGTATTATATTTATGAATCCTGATGCTATGTATTATCCGATACAAAAAACTGGATGGTCATGGGATGGGGCTTTACAGATATATGAAGCAAATGAAGGCTCTCATGGAGGATGGACAACGGAAGAATCTGTTAAGCATAAGTACTTTTATGAGTTTGAAAAGTATTGTGCTAAAAATGCAGTTAAAATGTTAAAACAGGATTTAATAAAACAAGGTATACCAATTAAATAACTGGAATTGTAGGTGTAATAGCCTACCTTTCTACTTCTTAATATCTATATCACATAGATATTTTTTTTATTTTCAGAAAGGAAACGACAATGAGCGAATTTCAAATAGGATTGGTTGCACGTCTTGACAGTTCTAAGTCTAAACAGCAACTAAATTCAGATATAGAAGCCTTGAAAAAGCAACTTACAACAGTTGAAGTTCAAGCAAAATTGGGTAGAGATGTTGTTACAAATCTTACTCAACAACTTAATGCGGTTCAGATAAATCTAAACAATGTCAAAGTAGACCAGACCGCAATCAACAATATGATTTCTCAGTTTAATACGGCATTTAGCAAAGTAAATATTAATTTGGAAAATATCAATACAAACGGAGCTACACAATCTGCACAGAAAACAGGTCAGCAGATAGGTAATCAGCTCGGCAATTCTATTAATCAGAGTCTACAGGCAAATCTTAATCATGTCAAACAAGATATTCAGAATATATTTTCTTCATTTTCAGTACAAAAATTAAACAACGCTGATATATTCAAGAACTTTAATCTCAATAGAGCAAAGATTGATCCGTCCGTAACAAAAGACGTACAGTCTCTAACAGCAGAAATTAACAAACTAGCTCGTGAAGCATTAAAAACTAACTCTGACAGTGCATGGGAAGGTATTACACAGAAGATAAGCAATCTTTCTGATGTACTTAATAAGTTTGGAGCTACAAGAGATTTAAGTAGTTTTAAAGAGCAGATGGACTTACTTGATTATTTTCAAGGAAAGAAAATCTTTGTAGGTGACAAAGCCGAAGCAATACAAAACACTGGAATGTCAATACGTGAGCTTAATAATCAGTTCAGAAACCTAGGTGTTACATTTACAACAGTAGAGAATGGCTCAACAAAACTTGATGAGATATGGAGTGAGTTATTTAATATCAAGCCTAGTTTTCAAGGTATTGATTCATTTGGCGGTCAGATAAATGCGGTTGTAAATGAACTTAAAATAGCCAAAGAAGCTATGTATGGTGATAGTAATTTAATGCCTGCTCAAAGAACAGGTGCGACTACCACATATTTAAACGCATGGCTTGAGATGTTGGAAAAGCTCTCTCAAAGGATTGAAATACTTAAGACAGAACAAGCTAATCTACAAAATCAGATGGCACAAGCATCTAATAATGCCACTAACGCTGTCGTTGCTAATCAGCAGAAACAACAGCAGGCATATCAACAGACAGGCAGTGTAATTCAAGCAGTTACTTCTAATACATCAGTTATTGGTAATATGCCAAAAGAAGCAAGTGATATTGGAGACGCAAAAAATCAACTTAGTCAGTTATTACAAAATGAAAAAGCTGTAATTGCTACAACTCAACATTTTGATAATGATGGTATGATGCGAACTTTTACACTGAATGTAAAACGTGCGACTGGTGAAGTAGAGTCTCTTAACTATGCTTTTAGACAAGTAACAGATAACAATGGGAATGTTACTGATACATATTTTGAAAACACAAGCTCTCATCTCAATGATTCAGGAGCTATTAAGCAGATAGCCGCTATTGAAGAAGCATTCTCTGATTATACAACAAAGATTGCTAAATTCAAGTCAACAAATGCTGAAATACTTAGTGGGCTTGATACACCATTAAAAGATTTTGAGACTAAACTTGCAGGACTGAAAACAGGCGCAACTACAGTCAATGAAGTCAAGAGTGCATTTAATTCACTTAATACGGAAGCTGCCAAGATTACACAGAATTTTAGTAAACAGCTTAGTCCTATTGATCGAGCAGTATCTAAAATTGCAAATGGCGAAGAGACTATTAAGGGATTACGTGCGGAGCTTAAAGGACTTGACAATGCACCAAAGGATTTATCAAAAGAACTTAATCAGTGTGTAACAGCATTACAGAAAGTCAAGGATATTGAAGCTAATGAAGGACGTACTGAAAATTGGTCAAAGGCTTATAAACAGTGGGCGGAATCAATTGATGCAGTAACGGCAAAGATTAAGACTCTTAAAAAAGAACAGTCTAATGTTGCTTCTACGCAAGTATTTAATACAAGTGACTTAAAAGCCAATAATATAGCTTATATGAGCAAGGTTCATAATACCATTGAAAAGCAGATGGTAGAGATAAACCGACTCGCTAATGCTAATGGTTGGTCTGATGTAAAGGTTACTGGTGTTGAAGAAGCAAGCGGTAAGATACAGAAACTCACTCTTACAGTGCGTGACGCCGAAGGTGCTTTAAAGCAGTTCAATATGCAACGTGAGAAGATACAAGGAAACGGCAAGGTGCAAGCAGGACTTGTACAGACAGGTGATGTAAAGGTACTTGAAACTGCGGTACAGTATGCAGAAAAGCTCAAATCTATTGAGACTTCTATGGGACAGTTTGGAAACACTACTACCTCTATTGTAAATCTTGAAGACTCCTTTACAAAATTAGGGCTTTCTACTGATGAAGTAAATTCTAAAATGAAAGCAGTTAAGACTGAATATGCTACTTTGCAGAATATGATGAGTAATGGTGCAAGTGGTAATGAGATAGTAAATCAGTTTGAAAAAGTGAACAGTGTGTTAAAAGAAACACAGAACTCTTTGAAACAGACCAAAGCGGAGTATAGCTTACTTGCAACAGAATATCAGAGATTAACACTTGCAAATGACATAGAAGAGTGGAATCAGAAAAATACTGCTGCGACTCGTGAGGTTATAGCACAGAATGAAATCTACATTTCTTCGCTTCGTGATTTAGATGTTGCTATGACAAAAGTTGAGCATAATAATATAGCTACTTCATTTAAGCAGACAGAAAACTCAATGCGAGCTTTGAATAAATTGGGAGCAAGTTTTTCAAACCAGTTTAGACAAGCTATTGACTCATTCAAGGTGTGGGTATCAGCTACAACAGTTGTTATGGGTACAGTTAATCTCATAAGACAGATACCAACAGTTGTTAATGAGCTTGATACTGCATTGGTTGATTTGAGAAAAACTACCACCATGACAGATGCACAGTTAAAAGAGTTTTATACAGATGCACCTAACATTGCAAAAGAAATGGGTATAGGTACTAAAGCTATTATTGAGCAAGCATCGGCATGGTCACGTTTAGGATACAGCTCAAAGGATACTGCTACAAAGATGGCTAAGTATTCTGCTATGTTCAAGACTATTTCTCCTGGTATGAGTATTGATGATGCAACCAATGGTCTTGTGTCAGTAATGAAGGCTTTTAACATTGGTAATGAGAATGTGGATGATGTTGTTGACGGAATTATGTCAAAAATCAATATCGTTGGTAATACTCAAGCTGTAGATAACAGTGATATAGTGGACTTCCTTACAAGGTCATCAAGTGCGATGGCAGAAGCAAACAATACTCTTGAACAGACAATAGCCCTTGGTACTGCTGCGACAGAAATCACAAGGGATAGCGATTCCGTAGGAAATGCCCTCAAGACAATTTCTATGCGTGTGCGAGGATATGACGAAGAGACAGAAGCCTACACTGGTGATGTAGAGCAATTAAGCGGTGCAATTGCAAATCTCACAAAAACAGCAAAAACACCGGGCGGTATTTCGCTTTTTACAGATAGTTCAAAGCAGACATTTAAGAGTACATATGACCTCTTGAAAGAAATCTCCCAGATATATTCACAGCTTTCAGATAAGAACCAAGCACAGTTGCTTGAAGTATTAGCAGGAAAGCGTCAAGGACAGATCGTAGCTTCGATCATAGATAATTTCTCTGCGGCTGAAAAGAGTATGCAGTCAATGACAAATTCAGCCGGTAATGCACAAGCCGAGATGGATATTGCTATGGATTCTATTGATGCAAAGGCTAACAAATTAAAGCAAACTGGTGTTGCAATATCTGAAAATCTGTTATCACGAGATAACGCAAAGACAGTACTTGAAGTTGCCAATGGCATAGCCGAAGGTTTTGAGCTTGCCACAAAGCACTTAGGACTTTTCAAGACAGCATTATTAAGTCTTAGTGTTGTTGGAAGTGTAAAGAACATAGGACTCTTTAAGACAACAAAGAATGATAGTGAGACTTCTTTATCAGGTCAGAAAATCGTAACAGCATTTACATCAAGAAAGATAGCACAGGAAGAAGCCACTAAACAAACAGCACTTGATATAGAGTGTTTACAGAAATATGAAGCAGAATGTCAAAAAGGCTCTGTATCAACAGAGACATTTGCAACCACAATGAAAGGTGCATCTGTTGAAGCTCAAAAGTATGCAGTAAATATCAAGAATGGCACAGGTTCAGCACAGACATTTGCTACAAATCAGAAAGCAATTCAAACATCTGTTACTAAAACTGGTGTAGCTTCAAAAGTTGCAGCAGTGGGACTTAATATTTTTAAGACCGCACTGAATATGGGTATAATGCTTGGAGTATCAGAGCTTATTACTGGTGTAATAGAACTTGCTACATATTCAGATAAACTTGCTGATAGCGCACAGTCGCTTGGTAATGATTTTAAAGATTCAGAGAATGATATTTCTGATTATAAGGACAGAATTCAAGAGCTTAATGATAAGATAAATGACTCTTCTACACCATATGATGAAGTTATTCAAGCACGTAAAGACTTAATGACCATACAGAATGAAATGATTGAAAAGTATGGTGATGAAAAAGGTGCTATAGAGGATATTACCAATGCAGTAAAAGGTCAAGCTGATGCGTTTAATAATCTTAATATGACACAGTATAATAAGATGGTTAACGATTTCAATAAGACAGGCGGTATTGTTGGTAAAATTCAAAATGCTTTTGTAGGCTCAAACTTTGAGCAGATGAAGAAAAATGAAAAATCTTATTCAGATAAAATTGATATGAGTTACAATTCAGAGCTTGATAATTATATCAAGAGTCTGGGTGCTAAACAAGTTATATCTGATAGAGGTTCATATTTTGAATTAAATGGTGCTCTTGAAGAAGTGTATGAGAAAATGCAGAGTATTCAAGAGGTTGCTAATCAATTAGGCGAAGATAAATATGCCAATAGATTATCAGACCAGATAAATGATGCGCAAGAGCTTACTGATAAGTATAAAGATATGTATGATGCGTATGTGCTTTATGAACAAGTATTGAAAGATCCTGATTATTCAAGTGCATATCAAAAGGCTATGTCGGATTATCAGAACTATCAGAAGCAAGCAACAGAGAATGGTCTTGATTCAGAAGAAGCAAAGAAAGCATCAGAGCAGTACGCTCAGAATATGTCAGAAGCTATACAGAAAGCTCTTGAAAATGGCGATGATGAAGTTGCTAATTATTTTGAGAGTTTATATCCTGACCTTCAATCTATTGTCGAAACATGGAAATTCAAAGCAAAAATCACTCCAGAATGGGATGATGGCTCAAAGAATGACAACTACGATAAAAAGACTGATAAAGAGATGAAAAAGGCTCTTGGGGCATTTAATAATGCGGAAGAGATTAAGAACTTCAACTCTGAAACGGCAACAGAAAAACAGAAAAATGCAATGACAACATTGCAGAAAATTGCCGAGCAAAATTTCCACAATGATATTGATGCTTTGGTTGATGCTGCGGTTCAGTTATATGATTTGAAGACGCAAGGTGAACAAGACTTTATTAATAGGATAAATGGAAAATCGTTAAATAATAATGTTCCAGATAATCTTACAGCCGGTGCATCAGCAGCTTTATCCAATGATTCAAGATTTAATGAAAGCGAAGCTATCAAATTTTATAAATCTCTTAGTGAAGAACAACAGAAACTTGTTAATAACCAAGCATTTGTAGATGCACTTAACGAACAGAATGATTCATTAAAGGATGGAAAATGGTCTGCTGATAGTTATGCAAATGCTCTTAAAGAAGTTGAAAATGCTGAAAATACAGAGTCTAGTATTCCTTCCTTCTCTACTCTCTTTGATGGTTCAGATTTTGGTGATCGTATTTCGTATCTTAGTCAGCAATTTCAGGATGGTAAAATTTCAGCACATGATTATTTCCAGTCGATTCGTGATGAATTAGCTAATACCGATTTTAGTGAGTTTACGGATCAAGCTGCGGCTGCACAACAATTCTTTACGGATTCTACACAGCAAGTGGCTTCTGGTATGTCAGACCTTATTAATAGTTATAATAAGGGAGAAATATCAGCTACGGAATATCTTGATGGATATACTTCTATGGCTGAAACGTTGTCTGCTCTTACTGATGATTTACAAAATAATTCAGCAGCATGGAACGAAAATGGTGAAGCTATATCTGATGGAACAAATCAAGCTCTTGACAATGCTCAGAGTGACCTAGCTTCGGCTATTGAAGGCATCAATCAGTATCAAGACAGTATCTATTCACTTGAACAGATTACAAGTGGGGCTATTACGGCTGGTTCAGATGAGTTTACTGCTCATGCACAGGTTATTGCAGAAGATTTAGCTTATATTGTTCAAAATGGCGGTTATATGGCTGACCAGATTGCAAGTACTATGGGAACAACCACTTCCGAGATTGCAAATAGTCTTACTAATAGTGTAGATAATCAAGCTTTAGCATCACAAGCAATAGCAGGTAATACTAACGCTTCTATTGAACAGATGGCAAATGCTGTAAGTACATTATTTGCTGAACTTGGTAATCAGATAGGCAATTTCAAAGCTACAATAAATTTTGCCCCAAAAGTAAATGGAGTTGAACATTTCTCAGCCATTAAAATTGGTGGCAAAGAGGTTGTTGGCGGTGATATTCCGAACCTAACTTATGATATTAAGGGAAGTTCTTCTTCTCTTAAATCAATTGGCTCTGCTATATCTAGTTTTGGTAAGGTTTTATCTTCCAATATTGCTTCACAGAAAGTAGATTATAAGAAATTTAGTACTACTCCGACAGATTCAAGTGGTAAGGAACGAAAGTATACTCCTAGTAAAGGTGTAACCAATAACTATAATAATAAGCTGAAAAATAATAAATCTTCTGGCAAATCTGGCAAGTCTGGTTCAGGTGGTAAAAATTCTGGCGGTGATGCCGAAAAGCAGAACGAAGAATATCTTGACAAATTCATGGCTTATCAGAAAGCTCGTCTTGAAGCAGGTAAGATAACATATCAGCAGTATTCACAGTATGTTTCTGATGAACTTGAAAGAATGTATAAGAATGGTGAAATTTCTGCTAGTAAATACTATTCTGCTGTCAAGGACATGATTGATGAGCAAAAATCCATCTATGATGCTGCGCTTAAAGGTATCACAAAACTTCTCGATGATGAAATTGATAAATGGCAAGATAAGATTGATGTTATTGAGAAGAGCAATGATAAACTTAACAAACAGAAAGATAAATACGACTCTATTTTATCAGCAATTCAAAAAGTATATGATGATGAAATCGAAAAAGCTAATAAGAGAAAAGACTCTATTCAGGATGTCATTGACGCTATGTCTGATGAAAATGATGAATATGAACGTCAGAAAAAGTTACAAGAAGCTATTTACAATCTGAATAAAGCAAATTCTCAAAAGACAAAATATCTTTTAAAGGATGGTCAATTTGTATATAGTACAGACAATTCTGCTATTCGTGATGCTCAAGATTCATTACATGATGCAAAATATGATGTAGATGTTGCTAATTTAAAGAAACAACAAGACGATATTGATAATTATATTGATACTCTTAATGAGTTTAAAGACAAGTGGAATGAAATATCCGATGCTTTTTCGGACGCACAAGATGCGATGAATCTTAAGCAATACTTAGGATCAGAGTATCAACGTATAATTCTTTCAAACAATCTTGCGGATATTGAAAATTTCAAAAATCAATATGTTGCTATTGAATCACAAATTAATAGTAATGAACAACTAAAAACAAGCTATGAAGAAAAAGTTGATTATTATAATAATTTAAAACAGCAATGGGAAGATTGTACTTCTAAATATGATGATGAAAAGAATAAGCTCTATGCTTCTCAAATTCTTGGTGCAAATTGGGAAGCTGAAGTACTAAGCGGTAGACAACAGACACTTGCTAATTTCACATCAGAATATGAGAGACTTTGTCAGAGACAAGCCGATGCTGCTGTAAATGCTGCCAATACGGAAGTACAAGCTGCAAAAAACGCTGCGGCTGGTATTGCCTCTGCTTCTTCAAGTGTTGCAAGTTCTGGTGGAGGTAGTAGCTCAGGTGGTAGCTCAGGTGGTAGTAGTTCATCAACACACAAAGTAACTTATGATAAAAATAATAACCCGAATAAACCTGCGCTGAAGTCTAATGATTATTGGACTTATGAAAAGCTAAGTAAAAAAGGTTATAGCACAAGCGGTCAGGCATCAAGCCATATTAGTGATTATGCTTCCAAGGGTGCGAATGGTTTTACGCAAATTGGCAACAAATATTTCATTGTTAAATGGATTGCAAATGCTGGTTCTCCAGCTAATGCTTCAAAAGCAAAGAACAAGCTCGAAAAAGACAATCCTAAGAAAATAGGTAAATATGGTTATGCTAAACGTTATCATAAAGGTCTTGAGCTTGGTAAGATAGAGGCTCTTCCAAAAGATAAGGCTTTTGATTTAGTGCAGGATATAGGTACTAATGGACTTGAAGCTGATGAAGTACCGATTATCGCAAAAAAAGGGGAAGCTGTTCTTACTGAGGAACAGATTGAAAATCTTGCTAAGACATTACATTTAGTTCCAGTTCAGAATGAAATTATGGAGAAAATGAGTAAAATTAGTCTAGGTGATCTGCCAATGAATACACCTAAGATGAATTTTGATGCTAGTAAGGTTGGTCAGAATGTTACTAGGAATAACTTTGCTCCAAATGTAAATATTACATTTAATTGTCCTAATTTGACGAATGAGAGTGGTGTTCAATATGTTGAGAAAGCTATGGATAAATATATGAATAAATTTGCTAATGACTTTTATCAGGCTTCTCTTCATTATGTAAATAGGAAACAATAATTATAGTAATACATAGTATTATAATTAAAAAGACAATAGGACTTGGCTTGTGCTAAGTCCTATTTTAATTTGGAGGGGACATGACAGAAAATAAAATAATACCTTTTTGGTTAAAACTTAATATGACAGTAAAAGAAGCATCTGCATACTCTGGGATAGGTGAGAAAACACTTCGTAATATGCTATCTCAAAGAGGGTGTTCTTTCCTATTTAAAATAGGAAACAAGAATATGGTTAAGCGTAAGGAATTTGAAAAATATCTTGATACAGTACATTTTGTATAGTTTTACATGACATAATTTATGTGATATAATCATATAATCATATGGATTATGCTCATAGAAAGGAAATAGATGGGCAAGGATCTAAAAGGAAAAGAGCTTGGACACGGAATATGTCAGAGAAAAAATGGAAGATATGATGCAAGATTTGTAGACCGATTTGGAAAAAGACAATCTATATCTGGAAAAGATTTAAAAGACGTTAAGCGTAGATATAACGAAGCTTTATATGAGAATGAAAAGCAAATTAATATAAAGCAGAGTATCATACTTGACGAATGGTACAGTGAATGGATGAATGTATACAAATTTGATGTAATACGAGAGAACACCAAAAGGTACTACAATCAGATTTATAAAAAGCACATATCCCCGACACTTGGTAAGCTGAATTTAACAGATATTGACCAACTTACAATTAAAAAGCTAATAAAAAAGCTTAAGCAAGATGGTTATGGTTATGAGACTCAGAATAAAGTTAAAGTGGTTCTCATAGACATTTTCAATAAAGCTCTTACAAATGAATATATAAGGAAAAATCCCGCAAAGGGGATTTCCGTAAAAAGAGACGAAAAAAAGGAGGTTAAAGTTCTTTCAGAAGAAGAACAGATATTATTCTTTGATTGTGCAAAAGGAACATTTTATAATAATCTGTTTGTCGTGGCAGTTTCTACTGGTATGAGAATAGGAGAGTTGGCAGCTCTTAGATGGTCAGATATTGATTGGGAGACAAATGTTATAAAAGTAACGAGAACACTTGTATATCAGAAATATGAAGGAGATGAGCAGAAAAGCTTTCATTTTGAGAATCCTAAAACTGCTACTAGCAAAAGAAACATTCCAATAAATCGTCAATGTGAAATGGCATTAAAACGACAATATATGCAGAAAAATGTTATAGCACAGAAAGCACCTAAGAGTAAATCAGTAGATAAGCAATACGCTGATTTGTTATTTACAACTAAATTTGATACACCAATTAATTCACAGATTATATGTGAAGCAATAAAAAAGGTAGTTGATGAGGTAAATCTGACAAGAGATTATGTTGATGAGATAGAAGTATTCTCACCACATTGTTTTAGACATACTTTTGCGACACGTTGTTTTGAGTCAGGCATTCAACCTAAAACAGTTCAAGCGTATCTAGGACATGCTTCTTTGCAAATGACGATGGATTTGTATACATCGGTTATGCCAAAACATATGAGCAATGAAATGGATAAAGTGTCAGAGGTGCTTGACAGATTAAGTACAAATGGTGATACTATTACAGAAGATAGTTATAATAAAGCAGTTCAAAATAACAAAATTATCTCATTTTATGGTGATTCCGTGGTGGTATAGTATATGCTCGTGGTGTCAAATAAGGGAAGAATGGTTTAAAATCAATGTTTATAGAAACTATATGGTGACAATATGAGATTTTTATTACGTGTACCAGGAAGTGCCGTACGAGTTCATAAACAACCGCGAGATAATTGGAAAATAATGACAAAAATTATAGTATTTTTTAGTTAATTTTGAATTGCATAAATGCTAAAATGTGGTAAAATATAACTATAAACCATTATAAAAAAACAAAATAATTGCAAAAGCTAACAAAAATTTAATGAAATTAAACAAGGGGGATTTTAATATGGCAAAAGAGCTAGTTGCGATGCTTCTTGCCGGTGGTCAGGGTTCCAGACTTTATGCACTGACGCAGAAACTTGCAAAGCCGGCAGTTCCGTTTGGAGGCAAATACAGGATTATTGATTTTCCACTTTCTAATTGTGTTAATTCAGGCATAGATACAGTTGGTATATTGACACAGTACCAGCCGTTTGTGCTGAATGAGTACATAGGAAATGGACAGCCATGGGATCTTGACAGATTATATGGAGGAGTGCATGTGCTGCCACCGTATCAGAAGGCTTCAGGCTCAGACTGGTACAAGGGAACAGCCAATGCGATTTATCAGAATATTGCATTTATCGAGAGATATGATCCTGAGTATGTTATCATACTTTCGGGAGATCAGATTTGTAAGCAGGACTACAGCGATTTCCTTAAGTTCCATAAGGAGAAAAATGCTGAGTTTTCTGTAGCGGTTATGGAGGTTCCATGGGAGGATGCATCACGTTTCGGTCTCATGGTAGCAGATGATGACGACAAGATTACAGAGTTTCAGGAGAAACCAAAGAATCCTAAGTCTAATCTTGCATCTATGGGTATTTATATCTTCAATTGGGATATACTTGAGAAGTATCTTATCGAGGATGAAAATGATCCGGATTCAGAGAATGATTTCGGTAACAATATCATTCCAAACCTTTTGAGGGATGGCCGCAGGATGTATGCTTATCACTTTAACGGCTACTGGAAGGATGTAGGAACAATACCTGCACTCTGGGAGGCAAACATGGAGGTGCTTGATCCTGAGCACAGCGGTATCAACCTGTTTGATGAGAACTGGAAGATATACAGCCGTAACAGCGGCCATACAGGACATTTCATCGGCAACAACGCAGAGGTTACAGACTCTATGATTACCGATGGCTGTGTAGTGAAGGGCACAGTAAAGCATTCAATTCTTTTTGGCGGTGTCATCGTAGAAGAGGGCGCTGTGGTAGAGGATGCAGTTGTCATGGGTGATACTGTGATAAAAAGAGGCGCTAAGGTCACACACTGTATAGTTGCAGAGGGCGTTACAGTAGGCTGTGATGCAGTTATTGGAGAAAAGCCGGCGGAAGACGTGACAGGTGATGTTGCTACAATTGCACCGGGAGTTACAATTGGCGACAGAGCGGTTATAGGACCAAAGGCAATGGTATATAATGATGTTGAGGAGGGCCAGGAACAATGCTAAACATGAACAACGAAGAGGCTTTGGCCATTATTTTTGCAAACAGCTATGATGCCCTCATTCCTGAGATGGTATCCGAGAGACTTATGGCTTCCATTCCGTTTGCAGGTCGTTACAGACTCTGCGATTTCCTGATTTCGAGCATGGTACATAGCGGAATCGACAATATATCTCTCATAGTTAAGAAGAATTATCACTCTCTGATGGATCACCTGGGCTCAGGTCAGGAGTTTGATCTAGCAAGAAAAAATGGTGGTATCAATATAGTTCCGCCTTATGCACAGAAGCAGATTAAGGTGTATGAGGGCCGTGTTGAGGCAATCGAAAGCCTTAAGGGCTATCTGAGAAAGTGTACTCAGAAGTATGTTATCATGGCTGATGCCAACTATGTATTCAATTTTGATTTCAGGGAGCTGATTGAGGCACATAAGAACACAGGGGCTGATATCACTGCAATGTACCGCAAGCAGGAGGTACCGAAGGTATTCCTAAGACCAAACGGCAACAATGATGAGATGTACTATACATTTGATATAGATGATGGACGTATCAAAAAGATATATATCAATGCCATGGATATGGGCAAGGTAAACTTTGGCATGAATATCTATATCATGGAGAAGGAGAAGCTCATTAGAATAGTGGATGACGCTTTTGTACATGGTTATTCTTATTTTACAAGGGATCTGATGGCTGCAAACACTGATTCACTCAATATCCAGGCATATGAGTACACAGGCTATGCTTCACAGATTACAGATATGAAGAGCTATTTCGAGGAGAATATGAAGCTCCTTGATGAGGATAACAGGGAAGCATTGTTTAAGACTGGCAATTCTATCTATACAAAGATCAGGGATGATAACCCTACAAGATACATAAATGGCTCAAAAGCCAAGAATGTCATGGTTGCTGATGGCTGTGTCATCGAGGGTACCGTGGAAAACAGCATCCTATCAAGAGGCGTCAAGATAGGAAAGAATGCAAAGGTCAAGAACTGCATCCTGCTACAGGATACGGTAATTGAGGATGGCGCCAATCTGGAGTACGTGATCACAGACAAGAATGTTCGCGTATCAAGAAATAGATCACTTACGGGAAATGACTCATTCCAGGTTTACGTGGCAAAGGGACAGACCGTATAGCCGGTTAAGGAGGAACATGGACATGGCAGAGAATAGAAACACAATAAATATCAAATCAGATGAGTCTGGCGAGATCAAGGTAGCAGATGAGGTTGTAGCTATCATAGCAGGTCTTGCAGCCACTGAGGTTGAGGGAGTAAGCTCCATGGCAGGCAATATCACAAACGAGATTGTCAGCAGGCTCGGTATGAAGAATCTCTCAAAGGGAATTCAGATTGAGATAGCAGACAATGAGGTAGTGGTTGATGTAGCACTCAATATTGCTTATGGATACAGCATCCCTGAGGTTTCTACAAAGGTACAGGAGAAGGTTAAGTCTGCAATTGAGACAATGACAGGGCTTTCTGTGGCTACTATCAATGTTCGTATAGCAAGTGTTGATATGGGAGAGAATTAAATAGCAATGTCATTAAGTTAAGAATTTTGACATAATTATAAAACACATCATATTTGC
>ENA-UONT01000091-UONT01000091.1-human-gut-metagenome-genome-assembly--contig:-CS20-NODE-91-length-129543-cov-56.305920_pt1 | contig 129543 bp, 120 predicted proteins | sample MGYA00242459_ERZ724006 | MGnify/ENA metagenome assembly ERZ724006
AGACATCTGCGTCGGTCGATACGGACATCTGCGTCGGTCGATACGGACATCTGCGCCGGTCGACGCGGATGACAAACTCTGCTGTTACGTTGTTTGTTACCAAACAACAATAATTACTTAATCAAATCAACTGAACGCTTCAAGAACGAGTCGAGTGCAGCACCTTTCAACATGCCGTTCTGCAGCAATGCAAGGTCGATAAGCTGATGTACAACCTTGTTGCCTGCTGCGTATGTGGCGATGATGTTGTTCTTCTTGGTGCGCTGCTCTTCAAGGGCACTCTCTGTGTTCTTCACATCGTCCTTTTCTTCCTGAGAAATCTCCTCCTGCTTCTTGCCATTCTGGCTCTGGTGCAATGCCGCGAGGCGTGCTTCGAGTCCTTTAAGCTCGCTCTCAACGGGTTGCAACTCTGTGGCGCAAGCTGTCTTGCCGTCTTCGAGAACCTGCTTAATGAGCGGATGGTCGCTATTAAGTACGAGATTGAATGCGTCGGGCATTTGTGCGTAGAATGCCATGCCAGCCTGGAATTTGCTTGCCTCTTTCATTCGGCGCATATACTCGCTCTGTGTGATGAGTACCGGCAGAGTCTGTTCGCCGAGAGCCTGCACGTCTACGTAGAACTCGGTCTTTTCCATCTTCGGCAGTTGTGAGCGGAATGTCTGCTCCAGGTTGTCTTTTTCGTCCTTTGCCAATTCGCTTTCTTTCTTGTCGTCTTTCTGTATGAGGCGGTCGACGATGTCGGCATCTACACGTGAGAAGCGTGTCTTCTCCAACTTCTGTTCGAGCATTGAAACCATTGGGTTGTCGAGCTGTCCGTCAAGCAACAATACGCTGTAGCCCTTGGCCTTGGCTGCTTCGATGTAGCTGTATTCGCCTTCCTTGTCGTTAGCGTAGAGATAGACGAGATTACCTTCCTTGTCGGTCTGGTTGTCCTTGATGAGGGTTTGGTACTCCTCGTATGTAAAATACTTGCCGTCTACGTCCTTCAGCAGCGCAAAGTCCTTTGCACGGTCGTAGAAGTCGTCCTGCGAAAGCATACCGTAGTGGATGAAAATCTTCAAGGCGTCCCACTTTTCCTCGTAGTCCTTGCGGTTCTCCTTGAATATTGCAGCAAGGCGGTCTGCCACCTTCTTTGTGATGTATTTTGAAATCTTCTTTACGTTAGCATCACTCTGCAGATACGAGCGGCTTACGTTCAGCGGAATGTCCGGCGAATCGATTACACCATGGAGTAGGGTGAGGAACTCTGGCACGATGCCTTCCACCTGGTCGGTTACGAACACTTGGTTACAGTAGAGCTGAATCTTGTTGCGCTGCAGCTCAATGTTCGACTTGATGCGTGGGAAGTAGAGAATGCCGGTGAGGTTAAACGGATAGTCGACGTTGAGGTGTATCCAGAACAGCGGCTCGTCCTGCATCGGGTAGAGTGTGCGGTAGAACGACTTATAGTCCTCATCCTTCAGAGTGCTGGGAGTCTTTGTCCACAGTGGCTCTACATTATTAATAATATTGTCTTCGTCGGTCTCCTGCTGTTTGCCGTCCTTCCACTCGGTCTTCTTGCCGAAGGCTACTGGTACAGCCATGAATTTGCAGTACTTGTTTAGCAGTTCCTCTATCTTCTGCTTTTCGAGGAATTCCTTGCAATCGTCGTCGATGTGCAGTACGATGTCCGAACCGCGATCATCCTTCTCCGCGTCCTCAATCTCAAACTCTGGACTACCGTCGCAGCTCCATTTGATTGCCTTTGCGCCCTCTTTGTAGCTGCGTGTGATGATGTCCACCTTCTTGCTTACCATGAACGAAGAGTAGAAGCCTAAGCCGAAGTGACCGATGATTGCGTTAGCGTTATCCTTGTATTTGTCGAGGAAATCGGTTACGCCAGAGAATGCAATCTGATTGATATATTTGTTAATCTCCTCCTCGGTCATACCGATACCTCGGTCGCTGATGGTCAGCGTGCCTTTCTCTGTGTCGAGACTGATGTGAACGGTAAGGTCGCCCAACTCACCCTTGAAGTCGCCGCGTTCGGCAAGCGTCTTTAATTTCTGTGTTGCGTCGACAGCGTTAGACACCATCTCGCGGAGGAAAATCTCGTGATCTGAGTATAGAAACTTTTTAATGACAGGAAATATATTTTCTGTCGTTACTCCAATATTGCCTTTCTGTGCCATAATATGAGTTTATAGTTTTAATATTGATGTTATTTTTTTACTTGTAACTATAAAATCTAAATAACAAATATCGTGCCACAATGAAAAGTCGGTGGTTGTTGGTGGAAAGTACAAAAAACTTGCTTGAAATTTTGCGTATGTGAAAAAATAGTTATACCTTTGCACTCGCAATTTGAGAACGGGGTGTAGCGCAGTCCGGTAGCGCGCCTGGTTTGGGACCAGGTGGTCGCAGGTTCGAATCCTGTCGCCCCGACTTCTCTCTGATTGTAAACGTTGGTTTCTTGTGTTAGAAACTATAGGCTAATTCAGCAAACGGGGTGTAGCGCAGTCCGGTAGCGCGCCTGGTTTGGGACCAGGTGGTCGCAGGTTCGAATCCTGTCGCCCCGACTTAAAAAGAGAAATGTTTCGATGAAGCGTTTCTCTTTTTTTTATGCCTTTATTATTCATTTTGGCATTGCTGCGCAACTCTTGCTACTTTTATCAAATATTATTTTGCTCACTTTCCTAAATTTTATTACTTTTGCACAAAGTTTCAAGTGGTAAACAAAAATAAATCAATATAATGGAGATTTCATACAAATGGCTTAAGGAGTATGTCGATTTCGACCTTACACCGCAAGAGACAGCCGACGCGCTGACATCTTGTGGTCTCGAAGTGGACGCTCTTGAAGAAGTGCAGACCATCCGTGGCGGATTGAAAGGTCTGTACGTGGGCAAAGTGCTCACATGCGAACTGCATCCTAATTCAGACCACCTTCATATCACAACCGTAGACCTCGGCAAGGGCGAACCGCAGCAGATTGTTTGCGGCGCACCTAATGTTGCTGCAGGTCAGAAGGTTATTGTTGCCGACTTGGGCTGCGTGCTCTATGATGGTGACAGTGAGTTCACTATCAAGAAGTCGAAGCTTCGCGGCGTAGAGTCTTTTGGTATGATTTGTGCCGAAGACGAGATAGGCGTGGGCACAGCTCACGACGGCATTATCGTGCTGCCAGAGGATGCTCCCGTTGGTCAGCCGGCTGCCGAGTACTATAACTTGGAGAGCGATTGGGTTATCGAGATTGACATCACAGCCAACCGTTCTGACGCACTCTCTCATTGGGGCGTGGCGCGCGACCTCTATGCTTGGCTCAAGCGCAATGGACACAAGACATCGTTGCATCGCCCCGACTGCTCTGAGTTCAGCGTCGACAACAACGACATGCCTATCGACGTAGAGATAGAGAATACAGAGGCTTGCCGCCGCTATGCTTGCGTAAGCATCACAGGTTGTGAAGTGAAGGAGAGCCCAGAGTGGTTGCAGAACAAACTGAAGATTGTAGGTTTACGTCCAATCAACAACATCGTCGATATCACCAACTACGTTATGATGGCATATGGTCAGCCAATGCACTGTTTCGATGCAGACATGGTAGAAGGCAAGAAGATTGTTGTGCGCACTCAGCCCGAAGGCACTAAGTTTGTCACTCTCGACGGTGAGGAGCACACTCTTGGCGAGCACGACCTCAGCATCTGCAACGCCAACGAGCCGATGTGCATCGCTGGCATCTTTGGCGGTAAAGGCTCCGGTACATACGACACAACAACAAATGTCGTTCTGGAGAGTGCCTACTTCCACCCGACTTGGATTAGAAAGAGTGCACGCCGTCATGGTCTGAGTACCGATGCAAGCTATCGCTTCGAGCGCGGCATCGACCCGAACGGCACTATCTACGCTTTGAAACAAGCTGCCATTCTCTGCAAGCAGTTGGCTGGCGGAAAGGTGAGCATGGAGATAAAGGACGTATATCCGTCGCCAATAGCTGACTCGCGTGTACAGCTCGACTACGAGTATGTAGACCGCCTGGTTGGCAAGAAGATTGGCAACGACATGGTAAAGAGCATAGTCGAGAGCCTTGAAATGAAGGTCGTAGAGGAGACAGCCGAGGGCTTGCTGCTCGATGTTCCGGCTTATCGCGTAGACGTACAGCGTCCATGCGACGTAGTGGAGGACATCCTGCGCATCTATGGATATAATAATGTGGAGATTCCGACACAGTTGAAATCGTCGCTCACAATTCTCGGCGACGAGGACAAGGCATACCACTTGCAGAACGTGGTAGGCGAGCAGCTTGTAGGCTGCGGCTTCCGCGAGATTCTTAACAACTCGCTTACAAAGACAGCATACTATACTGAACTGAACCGATACACAGAGGAGACAACCGTTAAGGTGATGAACCCGTTGAGCTCTGATCTCGGCGTTATGCGCCAAACTCTGCTCTTCGGTGGTTTGGAGAGTGTAGGTCGCAACGTGAACCATAAGATGCCTAATCTGCGCTTCTTCGAGTTCGGCAACTGCTACCACTTCTCACCAGAGAAGAAGAACGACGAAGACCCGATTAAGGCTTACACCGAAGAAATGCATCTTGGTATGTGGCTTACCGGTAAGCGTGTTGAAGGCTCATGGGCACACGCCGACGAGCAGTCTACATTCTACGAACTGAAGGCTTACGTGATGAATATCTTTACACGTTTGGGCGTAAACCCCGGTGTCGTTGTTGCAGAGTCATCAGACAACAACGTGTTCGGCAAGGCTCTCGCTTTGAAGGCACGTTCTGGCAAGGTACTCTGTGAGATGGGTATCGTTTCGCACAAGGTGCTTAAGAAGATGGACATCGAGCAGGAGGTGCTCTATGCAGACATCAACTGGAACAACATGATGCGCGCCATCAAGAAGAACGAGGTGCTCTATCATGACATCTGCAAGTTCCCATCGGTTAGCCGCGACCTCGCATTGCTTATTGACAAGAACGTACAGTTCGAGCAGATTGAGCAGGTTGCACGTCAGACAGAGAAGAAGCTCCTCAAGAGCGTAGAACTCTTCGACGTATACGAAGGCAAGAACCTGCCAGAAGGCAAGAAGAGCTACGCTGTCAACTTTATTCTGCAGGACGAGACAAAAACCCTTAACGACAAGCAGATTGAGGCAATTATGACGAAGCTCATCAGCAACTTGAAGTCAAAGTTGGGAGCAGAACTCAGATAATAAACAATAAAAAACAATATACAAAAATGGGAAGAGCATTTGAATATCGCAAGGCTACAAAGCTGAAGCGTTGGGGCCACATGGCTAAGACATTCACCCGTCTGGGTAAGCAGATCGCTATCGCTGTTAAGGCTGGCGGTCCGGAACCTGAGAACAATCCGTCACTCCGTTCTATCATCGCTACATGTAAGCGTGAGAACATGCCGAAAGACAACATCGAGCGTGCTATCAAGAACGCAATGGGTAAAGACCAGAGCGAGTACAAGGAAGTAACATACGAGGGATATGGTCCTCACGGTATCGCTGTCTTCGTTGACACACTTACCGACAACACTACACGTACTGTAGGCGACGTTCGCTCGGTGTTCAACAAGTTCAATGGTACACTCGGTACAACAGGTTCACTCTCTTATCTCTTCGACCACAAGTGCGTGTTCACTTTTAAGAAGAAGGACGGCGTGGACATGGAAGAGCTTATCCTTGAGCTCATCGACTTCAACGTTGAGGACGAGTTCGACGAGGACGATGAGGAAGGTACAATCACTATCTATGGTGACGACGTAAAGGCTTACGCACAGATACAGAAGTTCCTCGAGGAGCAGGGTTTCGAGGATATCGGTGGCGAGTTCACATACGTGCCTAACGACCTTAAGGACCTTGACGCTGAGCAGCGTGCTACTATCGACAAGATGGTTGAACGTCTTGAGGAGTTCGACGACGTGCAGAACGTTTATACAAACATGAAGCCAGAAGAGGCTGAGTAAGAGTAAGAATAAAAAATATTGAAAAGAGTGGTTGGCTACAGCCACTCTTTTTTAGTTGAACATAGATGTTCCGCAAGTATTGTTCCTGCGGAATACTTTAGAAGACAACAATATTAGTTATGAAGCACTTAGAATACGTAACCTGCGGCACATGCAGCCGACTAATCACTGTCGACGTTGATGCCGAAGGTATCATCCGTAACCTTTCTTTTCTCGGTGGTTGTAATGGTAACTTGAAGGGTATATGCGCACTCGCCATTGGCAAGCCGGCTACAGAGATAAAGAATGCACTTAAAGGTATCACATGCGGTAGTAAGGACACAAGTTGTCCGGACCAGCTTGCTACAGCCTTGGAGCAGATGGGCTACTAACTTTGGTGCTGTCGTGACACAGCGCATCTTATTATATAATAAACAAAGAATATATGGAGACAAGAAACTGGAAAACCATTGAGGGTTTTGACTTTAAGGAGATTCTCTTCGAAGAATATAATGGTATAGCGAAGATTACAATAAATCGTCCGCGCTACCGCAACGCATTCACCCCACGCACCACGTGGGAGATGTCACAAGCCTTTGCATGGTGTCGTGAGGCGCAACGCATTAGCGTTGTAATCCTTACTGGTGCAGGTGACAAAGCGTTCTGTTCGGGTGGCGATATGCACGTGAAGGGACGTGGTGGTTATGTGGGTGAGGACGGAGTGCCTCGTCTAAATGTGCTCGATGTGCAGAAGCAGATTCGTTCGCTGCCAAAGCCGGTTATCGCTATGGTCAATGGTTACGCTATCGGTGGCGGTCACGTGCTTCATCTGGTGTGCGACCTTACTATTGCAAGCGATAACGCAATCTTCGGACAGACCGGACCGAAGGTGGGTTCGTTCGATGCAGGCTTCGGCGCAAGCTATTTGGCTCGTATCGTAGGTCAGAAGAAGGCTCGCGAGATATGGTTTCTCTGCCGTCAGTATTCGGCTATTGAAGCAGAGCGTATGGGCATGGTGAACAAGGTTGTGCCTTTCGATGAACTTGAGGACACCTGTGTAGAGTGGGCTGAGACAATGATGGAGCGTTCGCCGCTCGCTCTGCGTATGATAAAGGCTGGTCTCAATGCCGAACTCGACGGCCAGGCTGGTATTCAGGAACTTGCCGGTGACGCAACAATGCTCTATTATATGCTTGATGAAGCGCAGGAGGGTGGCAAGGCGTTCCTTGAGAAGCGCAAGCCCGACTTCAGCAAGTATCCGAAACTGCCGTAGAGTTTGTCTAGTTGAGAATTGAGAGTTTGTCCAGTTGAGAGTTGAGAATTGAGAATTGGGAGTTATGATTACCAATGATTGTTTTTGAAATTGTTGGAATTTTACATATCATAACTCTCAACTTTCAACTCTCGATTCTCAACTGGAACAATTTTCAACTTACTTGTTGTACTCTTCCGGCGTGTACACTTTGTCGAAATACTTCACTTTCGAGTCCTTGCCCGAATGCAGAGTCAATGCAAAGTTGAAGCCTTCCTGCTTGTAGGCGCGCAGACTTGTGCTTTCGTCAATTTGCTTCATGAAGTTGTCGACAATAAGTTTGCGGTTCATTTCGAATACTTTAGCGTCGTCCAACTCGTCCATTATCGAACAATAATAATGGTATGTCCTCGTGTCCATTTCGAAGACAACACTATCCGTACGCATGTAGTTGAGAACCGGAGTGGGGCAGTTTCTTTCCGTGTATTCACGGGCCTCGCGCTGGGCGCGTTTTTCAATACTCTCGTGGCAACTGCAGAGCAGCATGGCACTTGCTATGGCGCAATATAAAAACGTTTTCATTTTCTTAGTTGTTTTTCTTGTGCAAAGATACCTAATTGTCAGAAAAAATAAGTAATTTTGCATGTAAAAACTGATATATATCAATGAATAATATAAGGAATTTCTGTATTATTGCTCATATCGACCATGGCAAGTCGACACTTGCCGACCGATTGTTGGAGCGTACACAAACTATCAAGATAACTGAAGGCCAGATGTTGGATAACATGGATCTGGAGCGTGAGCGTGGTATAACAATTAAAAGTCACGCTATTCAGATGGAGTACAAGCATAATGGCGAAACATACATACTGAATCTTATTGATACTCCGGGACACGTTGACTTTTCTTATGAGGTGTCGCGAAGCATTGCTGCCTGCGAAGGCGCATTACTCGTAGTCGATGCTACACAAGGTGTGCAAGCACAGACTATCTCTAACCTCTATATGGCTATCGAGCACGATTTGGAAATTATCCCCGTGCTCAACAAGATAGACATGCCGAGCGCAATGCCAGACGAGGTGGAGGATGAGATTATAGAGCTTATTGGATGTAAACGTGAGGATATTCTGCGCGCGTCGGGTAAAACCGGTGAGGGCGTCGACGAAGTGCTTGCTGCAATCGTAGAGCGAGTGCCGCATCCTAATGGTGACACGAAAGCTCCGCTTCAGGCACTCATCTTCGATTCTGTATTCAACTCGTTCCGTGGTATCATTGCTTACTTCAAGATAGAGAATGGCGAGATACGTAAGGGCGATAAGGTGAAGTTCTTCAATACTGGTATGGAATACGTAGCCGATGAGGTAGGCGTACTGAAGATGGATATGGTGCCTCGCGATGTGCTTGAGACAGGTGAGGTAGGATATATTATTTCGGGTATCAAGGATGCTACTGAGGTTAAGGTGGGTGATACAATCACTCACGTAACACGTCCATGCGACAAGGCGATTGCAGGTTTCCAGGAAGTGAAACCAATGGTGTTTGCAGGTGTATATCCGATAGATCCGAGCGAATACGAAAACCTGCGTGCTTCGCTTGAGAAGTTGCAACTTAATGATGCCTCACTGACATTCGCTCCTGAGTCGTCCGTAGCTCTTGGTTTCGGTTTCCGTTGTGGTTTCCTCGGCCTCTTGCACATGGAGATTGTGCAGGAACGTCTTGATCGCGAATTTAATATGGATGTAATCACTACGGTTCCCAATGTGTCGTACATGGTATATGACAAACAAGGAAATGTGAAAGAGGTGCATAACCCATCCGGATTACCCGAGCAGACGATGATTGACCATATCGAGGAGCCGTATATCCGTTCTACTATCATCACGACCACCAACTTCATCGGTCCGATTATGACGCTCTGTCTTGACAAACGTGGCGAGCTTATCAATCAGGAGTATGTGAGTGGCAATCGTGTTGAACTGCACTTCATGCTTCCGCTTGGTGAGATTGTTATCGACTTTTACGACAAGTTGAAGTCAATAAGCAAGGGTTACGCATCATTCGATTACCATATTGATGGTTTCCGTCCGTCGCGTCTTGCAAAGCTTGATATCCTACTCAATGGTGAACCCGTAGACGCTCTCTCCGCGCTCACACATCAGGACAACGCAGTGACTATTGGTCGCAAGATGTGCGAGAAACTCAAAGACCTCATTCCGCGTCAGCAGTTCGATATTGCAATTCAGGCTGCTATCGGTGCAAAGATTGTGGCTCGTGAGACTATCAAGTGTGTGCGCAAGGACGTTACTGCAAAGTGTTATGGTGGTGACGTCAGCCGTAAACGTAAGTTGCTTGAGAAGCAGAAGAAGGGTAAGAAGCGTATGAAGCAGATTGGTAATGTAGAGGTACCGCAGAAAGCATTCCTTGCTGTGCTTAAGCTCGACTAATTGGCAGGTCTATTAGACTACTTATAAACAACTGTTTACTAAAATAATAGAAAGGAAAGTATCTTATGAAAGAGAAGTTCAACGCCAATACTCGCGATGTTGCTCGCGAGTTAGCGCGAAGATACAGTACTATGACGCATGAAGAGCTTGATGCCCTTGAAAGCATTCTTGTCCCGATAAAGTACCAGAAGGGTGAATTGGTGCTTAAAGAGGGCGACGTGTGTCGTAATTTTTACTATATCGACCGTGGATTGATGCGTCAGTTCTACTTCAAGCATGGCAAGGAAGTGACAGAGCATTTGGGTCAGGACCATTCTATAGTGATGTGTATTGAGAGTCTCTTTAAGGAGGAACCGACACACCTGCAGATAGAAACCCTCGAACCCACTCTTGTATATGCTATTCCAAAGGTTGACCTTGAGCGGGTAGCCCTGCACAATGTCAACATACAGATACTATACCGCAAGATACTTGAGGAGAGTCTTATCACTTCTCAGGTACATGCCGACCTTGTGCGATTTGAGACGGCACAAGACCGCTACAAGAAGTTGTGCAAGCTCATGCCGCAGGTGGTGCTTCGTGCTCCGCTTGTGTACATAGCAAGCTATCTGCAGATGACACCGGAGACGTTGTCGCGTGTGAGAGCCTCAACGCTTCTCGACTAATAAAAAAGGAATAGTGTAGCAGTTGCTACGCTATTCCTAATAATTCTATTTCAAAAATGAGTGTAGAGCCGCCAGGTATTCCTGGCTGGGAGAATTTGCCATATCCCATGTTTGCAGGGATATACACTTCCCATTTATCGCCTACGCACATCTGTTGCATGGCTACAATCCAACCCTTTATCAAGTCGCTTAGGCGGAATGCTATAGGTGAACCACCACGGCTGGAGTCGAACTTCTTGCCGTTTATAGTGCGACCAGTGTAGTGAACCGTAACGATGGAACGTGGTGTAGGGTGTTTACCGTCGTTATTGCCAGAACTTAACACCTTATAATATATACCTTCAGGAAGAGCCATTATGCCTTCTTCCTCAGCCTTTGCAGCAAGCCAATCGAGGTTTGTCTTAGCATATTCGCGTTTATTCATTCTTCTTTATTTTGTTCAAATTGATTATTTCGTTACTGTTATTTGTGCGAGATAGTCGTAATGTTCACCTTTCTCGATAATCTCACATTTCAGTCCGCATTGTTCGCAACTTGCTGTTAGGAGTGTAGGGTCTACGTATAGCCAGTCGAACGAGTCGCCTTTTACATTCTTGTAAACCATTTGATAATCTACTTCACCATAGTAGTTACCGCCAAGATCTATATCCATTGATCCGTCCTCGTTCTCGTAGATGTACTTAAGGTCACTGGAGTCGATAAGAATCTGTGCACCTTCAGCCATCAGTTCTTTCAGACGATTGAGTAGTAATGGTAAGCGTGATAGTTTGCCGGCAATGCCTGTGCCGTTCATCAGCAAAAGAATTGTGTCGAACTTGCTTTGCAGCTGTGTGTCGAAAAGGTTTACACACTCTACATCCTTTATTCCACGAGCCTTCATCACGTCGCAGCTTAGCGGTGAAACGTCAATGGCTTTCACCTCAAATCCATGCTCCTGTAACGCAAGAGCATGGCATCCGGCTCCTGCACCCACGTCCAACACTCTGCCACGCACAAGCGTTAAGGCTCGTTTTTCAAGTTGTGGCATCTCTTGTTCTGAGCGGAACAGATGAGCTATAGGCATCTCGTCCTCTTCGAACATGGAAGAGAGCACACGCAGATGTGCTGCTCTTCCGTTCTTATAGTAGTCATTGATAGCACTGCCCATCGGATCGCGCGAAGGGGCGATGGTTGTTGTGTTCATTGTCATAGCGTTAGAGCGTTACGAAAAGAATTCGGTAAATACCTTCACGCAGTATTCGTGGTCAACCACGCTTCCTGTTTCTCTGCAACTATGCATTGCAAGGATAGCATTACCCATATCTACACCACGCAGTGGGATAGATGATGCAAGAATGTTGCCCAAGGTACTACCGCCTGCCACGTCACTATGGTTTACGAAGCGCTGGCATGGTACGCCTGCTTTCTCACATAATCCAGCAAAGACCGCAGCCGAAACAGCATCCGATGCGTACTTCTGTGCAGCGTTGAATTTGATAACTGGTCCACCGCCAAGCATTGGGTGGTTCGTCGGGTCGTACTTCTCAGGGTAGTTTGGGTGCCAAGCGTGAGCATTGTCTGCCGAAATCATAAAGGCACGTTCAACGGCTTGATAGTACGCTTCCTCTGTATGACTTTGTGACATTGCAATACGCTTTAGTATGTATGCGAGGAACGGACTGCCTGCGCCCTGCTTTGTCTGTGAACCAGTCTCTTCGTTGTCGAAGAGGGCGAGCACTTGTGTTGTGTCTGTTGTATCGGAAGCAATGAGTGCTTCAAGACCTGCATAGCACATAGAGAGGTCGTCGAGTCTGCCAGACGATATAAACTCGTTATGTACGCCGAATGTGCAAGCCGGTGTTGCGTCAGCGAGGTAGAGGTCGAAGTCGAGAACATCTTTGGCGCAGAACTGGCAATCGGCTATTGTGTTGTTTAGCTCTTCAAGGATAACATTCATCAAGAGATTGCCTGCTTCGAGTTGGCTTGTAATCTGTCCGAGCAACGGCAGTACATCCTTCTGCTTGCTAAGGGCTACGCCGTCATTCACTTGGCGGTTGAAGTGTATAGCCAAGTTGCTAATCTGCAGCAGTGGGCGCTTGATGTGCAGCAACAGAGTCTCTGGCTGCATAACGTCTTCACCTCTGACAATCACGCGACCGGCGAGAGTAAGCGGACGGTCGAACCATGTCGACATTATCGGACCTCCGTACACCTCGGTGTTCAGCTTCACGATGCCGCCCTCTGTAAGCATTTCTGCATTTGGCTTGATGCGGAAAGTTGGCGAGTCGCAGTGAGCGCAAATCATGTGGAAACCAGCATCAGCAATCGGCTTGTTGCCGATGCGGAAAGCATAGATAGAAGAGTCGTTTTTGGTAACGAAGAAACGGTCGCCACTCTTCACTTCGCCTAATGGCAGTGCTGGGTCGATACGGCGGAAACCATTAGCCGCAAGTGTATCTGCAATATTCTTGACAGCCAGAAAATTCACTGGCGATGCATCAAGGAAAGAAAGAAGTCGTTTTATCATTGTCGTTTGTTTTAATACATGAATAACGTTAGATACTATATAGTGATTATCGTTAGCTGCATAATATAACGTTTCAAAGTTAAAGTTTTATTTCGGAGTGTGCAAGTAAATGGAGTTTTTTGTCTACTTTTGTATTTAAATTTTTGGTATATGAAAATATTCAAATCTCGATATTTCGCAGTTGTGTCATGGCTTGTTTGTTTGGTCATGCTGACAGCCTCATGTTCTGACGATAGCGACAAAGAAGTAGTAGGTTTGAATGAACGAGCCTACGAAGTACATTATAAGAGTCTGGATTCAACGAAGACGTATGCGGAGAAGGCTCTGTCGTTGTCTGTGCCTAAATCGAAAGCGTGGGCACACGCCATGAACGATTTGGCTTTCTATTACATTGCAAAGATGCAATACGGAGAAGCCGAGAAAATACTCAACGAGACGGTTAAGTCTACCGACGATGAGATTGAGTTGATGATAAGTCGTGTGCAGCTTATGCGTCTTTGTCAGCGCAAGTCGGAGAATAAGAATTTTTACCACGAACGCCATTATGCTTTGCAGCACATGCAGAAGATAGAAAAGGAGTATGCCAATCTGTCGGCAGCGGAACGTAAGCGTTTTGTGTATGCACGTTCAGAGTATTGGATAGTGCTCTCCACCTATTTATATTATATCGGTCAACCGCGTGGAGCATCGGAGGCAGTGCTGAATATAGAGGAAGATGCCCTGCTGATGAGCGATATGCCACAGTTGCTGACATATTATTATACTGTAGGTTCGGGCGGTATATTGCAAGGCCAACAGCATGAAGAACTGATGCGTACAGAGTTCAACTACCTCATACGTTGCTATATGCTTGCTCGCCAGTGTGGTTATATCTATTGGGAGGCGAACTCTATGCAGGCATTGAGCGAGAAGTTGCAAGACGAAAGCAGACGTGAGTTCCTTATGCTGAACTTCCGCCCAGAAATCAATTTCCTCAATGTTGATAATATGCCAGACACTCTGCTTGCCGGCAATCTTGCGGAGCGAGCATTGGAGTTGTTCAAGAAATATGGCGATGTGTATCAGATTGCAGGCGCATGGCGTACTTTGTCGGAGGCATTTCGCAAGGTTGGTGACAATAAGTCGGCACTTATCTGTCTGAAAAACGCTATTGCCAACGACACAACCATAAATGCTGCTCCCGACCTTGTTGCGTCCATTCGTGAGCAGATGTCAATTGTATATTCGGTACTCGACAACAAGAAAATGAGCGACTACAATCGCAATGCCTATCTTGACATCCAGGAGTACACACGCCAGGATCGTATGCTTGAGGCACGTGCCGAACAACTCGCTTCTTCGTTACGTAAGCAAGACATCATGATTGTGATTGTGGTTGTGGCAATCATTCTGCTCATTGTGGTTATGGCATTCTTCGTCTATAAGACACGAAAGAAAGCCGCGGAGTTCCCGATAAACACTCTGCTGCAACCACTTGAAGATTGGCAGAAAGCACGTTCCAACTATTACGAACGTACTGAGGTTGAGTATGAGGAAAGGCGCGAGCAGATAGCCATTCTTCAGAATCAGTACGAGCATTACTTGGAGAAGAATATTGAGCAACGTGCCAAGGTGTCTTTGGCATCGTCAGTAGCTCCGCTTATCAATCGTTTGTTGCACGAAGTGAAGATGCTTTCGTCTGATAAGGAAACAACCGAACAACGCAATAGTCGCTATGAGTACATCGGTCAGTTGGCTTCTTCCATAGAGCGAACAAACGAGCGACTTACCGATTGGGTGAAACTGAAGCAGGGCGAGATAGCGTTGCGCATAGAGAGTTTTGCTTTGCAAACACTGTTCGACACTCTACGTAGTAGTGATATAGAATACAAGCTCAAGGGTATAGCACTTAATATTGTGCCGACCGAAAGTGTGGTGAAGGCAGATAAGGTGCTGACCCTCTTTATGCTCAACACTATTGCGGAGAATGCACGCCGCTTCACTCCAAATGGTGGCGGTATTGATGTGTATGCTGAGGAAACCGACAGTTATGTTGAGGTGTCAGTTAGAGATACGGGTAAGGGGATGGACAAGGAACAACTCGACTCTTTGTTCAAGCTTCGCTATATAACCGATTCCAATGATACGACGAAAGAAGGTGGTCATGGCTTTGGACTTCTCAACTGTAAGGGAATCGTAGAGAAGTATAAGAAGATGAGCTCATTCTTTAGCGTTTGTTCCATTGGAGCAGAGAGTGAAGAGGGTAGTGGTAGCCGTGTCTTCTTCCGATTGCCTAAAGGCATGAAGAAAGTACTCATGCTTTGCGCATTGTTCCTAAGTGTGTTCTGTTCGTGTGCAAAGACCAATTCTATGGGGGTCGTAATTAACGAAAATGATAGAACACGACAGGCAAATACGTTGGTCGATAGTATATATTATAATAATGTGTCAGGCAACTATCATCGCACGTTGGAGTTGTCGGATAGCTGCATACGAGTGCTTAACCACTTGTTTGCAGACAGTATGCTTATAAGCAACGGCGCACGTGGAATGATGCTTAAAGGTACGGATGCAGACGAAGCTATCGAACTGAAGTGGTTTCGTGACAGTGTAAAGATGGACTATAGCTTGCTTCTTGCCCTGCGTAATGAGGTTGCGGTTGCGGCTCTTGCCGTGCATGACATTGATTTGTACACATATAACAATCAGGTGTTCACGAAGCTCTTTCGCGAGTGTAGTGCCGACCGCTCTATTGCTACATATGTACAGACAATGCAGCGTGCTGAGAACAATCGCAATGTAGCGATAGCGTTGCTCGTGCTGTTACTGCTTGCCGTGTTCCCTGCCTACTACTTCCTGTACTATCGCCATAAGCGTTTCTATAATTTATGTATCGAACGTATCGAGCAGATTAACGAATTGTTGCAATCGGATAATCTGTCGTCGAATATGAAGGTTAGACAAATCAGAGCCTTGTGGAAGAATGACATAAAGGTTTCGAAGCAGATTGCGGTGATGAATAAGAATACCACACAGATTTCGGGCATAGTGAATCGTATCTGTCAAGTTCTCGCAGAGGATGTCACAAAGACCTCAGCCATGGAGCAGGAGTTAGTTATACTGGAGGAAAACACGAAGCGTATCACGGTCAATCGCGACCGCCTTTACGTCATAAACAATATCCTTGACAACCGCCTTTCGACGTTGAAGCACGAGACAATGTTCTATCCATCGCGTCTGAAGCAGATATTGCAAGCTAGCAGTGGTAGCACCTCTATGTCTGAAAAGGAACTCTTGGCTGCATTGGATGAGATAGCTTCCTACTACGAAACAATGTACACAACGCTGCTAAGCCAAACGGTTCGGGTGGCGCAGACAATGTCGTCGTTTGAACCGAGTGTTGCGATGCAATACGTGTTTGTGCTACTGAAGCGAGCGAATGGAGGAAGACAACTAAAACCGATAGAGTTGGATGCCGACGATGGGTATTTGAAACTGGTATTCAATCTCGCTTCGCAGTACCCTGCAGCCAGCAATCAGCAGTCAATATACGACTACCTTGTGCTTTGTCAGATAATGCGCGACATAGGTGAGTATTATCGTGCACGAGGTTGCGGAGTAGAGACAAAGACCGCAAGTGACGGAACATCAACAATAGTAATTTATATAAAGAAAGAGATATGGAAAAGTTTAAAGTTATCATAGTGGAGGACGTGCTGCTCGAACTCAAAGGCACAGAAGGACTCCTGCATAGCGAGGTGCCCGAGGCAGAGATTATAGCTACAGCCAATTCGGAGGACTCGTTCTGGGAAGTGTTCGCATCCAACAAGCCCGATCTTGTGCTTCTCGACCTCGGTCTTGGCGGAAGCACAACCATCGGTGTGGAGATTTGCAAGAAGCTGAAGACGGAGCATAAGAATGTGAAGGTGCTTATCTTCACAGGCGAGATACTCAACGAGCAGTTGTGGGTAGATGCTCTGCACGCCCATTGCGACGGCATCATTCTGAAGAGTGGCGAACTGCTCACACGCGATGATGTGTTGAGCGTGATGAATGGCAAGAAGTATGTTTTCAATCAGCCTATTCTTAAAAAGATTGTAGACAAGTTTTGCGACACAATACAGCAGCAGATGGATCACCAGGAAGCACTTATACGCTACGAGATTGACGAATACGACGAACGCTTTCTGCGTCATTTGGCGTTAGGATATACAAAAGACCAGATTTCGCAACTGCGTACAATGCCGTTTGGCGTGAAGAGTCTGGAGAAAAGGCAGAACGAACTGGTCCAGCGTTTGTTTCCCAACGGCAATGGCGGAATGGGAGTAAACGCAACGCGTCTTGTTGTTAAGGCTTTTGAACTTAACATACTTGATGTAAATAATCTTTATTCTGACGATGCATAAGTTGCGGTTAAGCCATTTAAAAGTTACGGTTAAGCAGTATTAAAGTTACGGTTAAGCGGCTTTAAAGTTATTGTTTAGTAGTTCTAAAGTAAAGCCTTAGTCGTGGTATAGCGGACGCAACCCAATTGGGTTGCGTCCGCTGTCTGCATAGATTGCGTTCGCCGTCCGATCGGGCGGCGTTCGGTGTCCGATAATATTACATCTCCTTAATAGTGTTTTCTATAAGGCTTCTCTCGGTATCATCCACACCATATTTTTCGTAGAGTTGCGAGTCTATTTCCTCAATGGCAGCACTCCAATTTATATCAGATGCAGCAGTGAAGTCTTGCAGCGGCACAAACATGAACTTCTCTGGCGAGAGGTCCTGCGAAGTTATTGTCTGCAGAATGAGATAGCGTACAAACTTTGTCTTCAGATAGGTGAGCAAGTTCTCTGCCTCCTGCGCTGTAGGATAAGCACCTGCAACGAGGTAGCTCTGCGTGCAGACACATTGCGGTTGCAGTATGGCGAGGGCGGAGAGCACTCTGTACTGTCCGTTGCGGTCGTGGGTGCCGGCATGTTCGCATGTAGCCTTCGAGAATATAACCTTATGGAGGTCAACCCACTGCTGGTTTTTCTTGATATCATCACGCAGAACGTAAGATGGTTCGCCCGACGACTTCAGCATGACGGCTGTAGGGTCAGCATCAGGCTGAGCTGTGCCACGGTATGTAGATACGAAGCCGAACGGAGTCTGCGGACTAATCTGTGCGTTGAGCATTGTCTTCGACATAGCCTTCACCTTGTGGATGAGCGAGAGCGCACCATTGTTGCGCACGAAGATGTTGAACTCGTCAAGTTTGCGAGGCAGCGTGTTGGCGTTGCCACCAGAGTGGTTCGTAAACTGGCAGGTTGTCTTGTGCTTCGCATCCCACAAGAAATAGCTTACGCCTCCGGAGATGTCTACGGTAGGGAAGCAGTCCTTTGAGTCGACATAGTCGAAGATGGCGCGTATGTGTGTGTCGCCAAGCATTGATTGACGGAACTGATCGAGTCCGCGTCCGCCCGTGAACCATCGCGAAGGGGTAATCATTGTGATGAATTGTGGGCGCATCTGACGGGCTATGTCTACAAATTGGTTGTAGAGAGGTATGCCGTAGTTGTCTTTCTTCTCACCGATGTTCATCTGATATGGTGGATTGCCAATGATTGCGTCGAATTTCATTTGCTGATTGGTGCTTAAATTGGGATAGTTTTGTGGGTCGCTGATGGTGCTTGCGAGCTTCGCTTTGTACACAATTACCTGACTGTTGAGGTCGGGTATGGTGAGTATGTTTGGTCGTACATTGCTATCGAAGCCAACGAGGGTGCGGCGTGTTATGCTGGCTGCCATAGCAGTCTTGCAGACAGCAAAGATGTTATGCTCAACGATTTCCTTCCACATCGAGCACGATTCTTGGTCGGACAGCATGTCGAACAGACCTTGCGACTGACTGCTGCGCACCTTATATAAAGAATAAGCTACGTAAAGCGAGTAAAGACCAGTTTTTGAGCATATGTCGAGTATCTGTGCGTTGGGGTTCATCAGCGTGCGGTTGGTCACGCCTTCGTTGTAAACAAAGCGTGGTTGAGCAAGTGGCTTCGTAAACTTATCGTCAAAGAAGCAGTAGCCACCGAGTGTGTCAGAGAGATGACGATTTACGACATTCCATGGTGTGAGGATAGTTTCGCGATCTGGGTAAGAGAAGTCGGAGAGTATGCTCGCAATCTCTGCAATGCGGCTGTCTGGGAGAAGTGTGTCGGCATGACGCAAGCGTGCAACAATAGCCTTGGCTGTTGCTACGAAGATGTCCTCGCGATAGAGGTGCTTAAGGCGCTTGAAAAGTTGCATGGTGATACCACGTGGCATGAAATGACGCCACGACTCTGCATCGATGTTGCGCAAGAATGAGTCGATAGTCAACCCCTCGATATTATCCACCGTACCATATATCATAATAGGGAAGCGAGTGGATATCTGACTGAGTATGGCAATGGCACGCTGACGCGGTGTGAGGCGAGTTATGCCTGCATTTTCTCTTGCCTGCGTGTTAGGTATGTCATTCTGCTTTGCCGCATCTTCAGCCGTCTTGTCTTTTGCTTTCTTCGTCTGTTTCTTGGCAGACTGTATGTCGTTATTCCTCTGGCGACGCTCTTCAAGTACTGCATTAGCCATAGCTTCTGCCACCTCATCGAGGAGACGGAGGTCGTTTTTGCCGAGATTGTTCAGGTCGGTGTACAGACAATCGCCGTGGAAACCATTGCGGATGAGGCTTGTAGAGTAAGAGGTGTTGATGTTTCGGATGAATGTATCCGTGTCCATTCGGTTGCGTTTGCCACCATCGATAACGATAGTAGGGCAGTAGTACAGGAATTCAGTGAGCTTCTGCACACGTGCTTCGTGCTCAGTAGATTCAAGATTGTTGCTGATATATTGGTCGATGGCGGTGAGTGTTCGTGTCGGTAAGAAGTCGAATGTGTAACACTCTGCTTTTATGCCCTCGCGATACGGACTCTGGCAGCGGAAGATTGTCTGGAAGTAATGAGCGCAACCAGTGTCGGCAGAGCCAGCGAGCATGAATACGGCAGTCCATTCTGGTACAGAGACACCAGTAGTGAGTCGTCCGCACGATAATGTTATTGTGCGTTCATTAGTGCTGATAGCGGTTCTTACCTCCTCCAGAGGAGATGTTTGAGAAGAAACGCTATCACCGGCAACGTTTACGACCTTATAGTTACGGAACGGATTATCTGCAGTTGGCTCAGCGAGTATCTGTGCAAGACAATGAGCCGCGTTGACACCAGGCACATACCAAAGAGTATGGCATAACGATTGGCCCATTGCTTCATCGGCGAATGGATACATCGGAGCGGTTGCGAGAAGGTTTACGAATTTTCTTACGTCGGCTTCGTGCACAAAGCACATCTGCGCCTCGTCAACACGAAAGAACTCGGAAAAGTTAAAGCCTTCGTTGTCTGTAAGGAAATAAGGTGCGAAGGTGTTGCGCAGATTATAAGTGACGATGTTCATACGTGCCATATTTGCATACGGGTTGGCTGCACCGCTGTTAGAGATATCCCACTGCTCCTTTGCACGTTGCTCCATGCAATAGTCCCAGTTGTACACGTCTGTGGTGTCGAAGGTCTGGCGGATGCTGTAGGGTGTGCCCGAGAGATAGAGCGTGCGCAGACTACGGCGCTTCTGTAGTTCGGCGATAACGTCGTTGCCAAGGCGTGTTGTGATACCCTCGTGTGCTTCGTCAACAATAAGAAAATCCCACTTTGCAGAGAATACATCATCGTTCTTCACAATACCTTTCTGCTGGTTCACGCGCTTTGAAGAGCGTAAGTCCTGCATTGATGCGAAATAGACGTAGTGGGTTGCAGGGTCTTTGGCTATGTCTTCAAGTTCGGCAAACGACGCTCCGCGACGTTTGCGTTCCTCTTCGGGCATAGCAGATGTTGTCTTGCTGCCGTACAGCCAGCCTTCAAGCTGCAGTTTCTCAATAGAGTCAAACCACTCTTGTCGCACAGCAGGGCGATGAGTGAGCACGAGTGTGCGTCTGTACCCAAGACGATGTGCTGCTTCGATGGCGCAAAGTGTTTTACCGAAGCGCATCTTTGCATTCCAAAGTACCTTACGTGAGCGTTTTAGTGTCGTCACGGTGAAGTTGATAGCTTCTTCTTGTTCGGTTCGGAATACTATGTTTTCTGTTGATATCATTTTTGTTTGTATTTTAGTTGTCAATGGTTACGGCAGGAACTATAGGAGGCTACGGCATCCTGCCGTAGCCACGCACCCTTTCGGTTCCTATACAATGTCTTTGTAAGTCATTTTCTTGCCACTCAGTGGTTCGGTATTGTGCCATTCCATGATTATGGCGTAATGGTCGGAGTTGGGAACGTTGAAGTTCAGTCCATCCATTTGCCAAATGTTCCACGAAATGATTTCGGCAGCCTTCAATACGGCATCGCGGTGTGGGTGTCGATGCCAACGTTCGGTGTAGTATTCACAGAACGAAAGGAATAGTGACTCACGTGTAAGAAAGACGTTGTCGCCCTGACTGTCGAAGCCATATATCGACTGAAGTGCTTGGTAAGCTTTGCGTATCCATTGACGTTTGTTAGCCTTTGTCGGCTCGGAAGGGGTATTCTCGTTTATTATGCGAAACTTGCGGTCCAACATACCAATACGTTCGCTGATAGGAATTATTCGACCAGTGGTGGCATCATAGCGCGAAATAAGATACGGCCCTTCTCCGCAAGTTATCTCCATGCGTCTTGCCCTCACGTACGACATCCATGAGCGTTTTGCCGGAAACACGATAGGTGGCTTGGATGTTAGCCATCTGTGTTCGCCTTCCTCGTTTATATATTCGGTATTGAATACATCTTTTCTGCCAAACCATTGTTCGTCGACGAGATTGTTCTGTGCATTACATATCCATGCAGGAGTGAACACTTCAGCACGCGACTTCGAGCGAGAAGTCTGCATGGATGGTTGCTTCTTTATACGTGGTTGTATAAGATCCGGGTGGCTACTGATTAACTCTGGAGTGATTTGTGCGTTAAACGCAAATGGGCTATTGTCGCCCATCTCGTCAGTGACGCAATAATCGTCAGTTGCCCATGAAATATATGTGTTTTCATTGGGCAAACTGAGCGATTGGTCTTTTAGGAGCAGTTCGAGGAGTTGGATGTCGTTCCTCATTATGCGTTTTTAATCTTTATCTCGCAGTTCTCAAGCGATTCGATTATAGCAAGCGACTCTACACGCACACCTTGTTCGCGCAGATATTGTCCACCGTCCTGGAATGCTTTCTCGATAATGAATCCCATGCCCTCGAGTGTGGCTCCCGACTGCTTGCAGAGGTCGATGATACCCTTTGCTGCGTTGCCATAAGCAAGGAAATCGTCGATGAATATGACATGGTCATCGGGGCAAAGATAATCGCGTGAGATAACCACGTCGTAGTCGCGCTGCTTAGTGAACGAAGTGACCTTTGTGGCAAGCATGTTGTCAAGCGTGTTAGGCTTTTTCTTCTTTGCAAATACTACTGGGAGGTTCATCAGAAATCCCATCATTATAGCTGGTGCAATGCCCGATGCCTCAATAGTAAGAATCTTGTTCACCTTTGTGCTTGCAAAGCGACGTATGAACTCTACGGCGATGTCCTTCATTAAGTTAGGATCCATCTGGTGATTAATGAATTTGTCTACTTTGAGGATGCCACCAGGGTAGCATTTGCCATCTTTCAGAATTCTGTCTATGAGTGCTTTCATTGTTATTGAGTTTTTATTTTTGTTTATCTAATTGATTATATTTAAATGTTTCAAAGTCTATGGTGTTATCGTATAGTACAACGAGCTATTTGCTCTTGCTACTCGTTGTAGAACCAATCCATGAATTTTCCAATCCAAGGAATCTGTATTCGGAACCAACGATATTCTGCAACTTGTTTGCCACCGAAGTTTAAGATGAACTCTCGCATAGGGTTGCGTTTGAAAGGCAGACCGGCATCGAGGAAGTACATATGTGCAAAGCCTTGTTCGTGTGCATACTTCAGCGCAGACCATACCGTATATGAAGCAGGGTAGAGCATCATAAAGCTCTTACGGCGTGAAGCCAACTGCCACATATAGGCGTTGCCGCCGAAAAAGAAGCATACGCAGGTGCCTATGACGCGATTTTTGTATTTAGTTGCGAATATCTTGCATTGCTTGCTTGTAGCTAAATGCTCGAAGAGTTTTGAATTACGCACCGTGCGGCGAGGTTTTAGTCTGAAATAATGGCGCATGAGTTTCACTGCTTGTTGCAGCTCTTTGCTATCTGAGTTTACGATTTCGGCTTTCGCACCGCGTTGTTCGGCTATGGATAGCTTGTCGCGCAATTTCTGCGGTAGACGCTTGTAGGGGGATTTGGAGTGTAGCGAGTTGTGTATCTTTTGCCATTGTATAGGAAAATATCCATTCTCGCGCAGTTTGGCATATCCGAACATCTTACTACTCAAGTCGCTTATTTCAATAAAAAGGCATAGCTTATGAGTAAGTTCGTCGGTTATCGCCTTCACGAACAGCGAGAAAATTTCCTCTTTATTTTCCACTTCTGGTGCATAAACACCTTCGCCATATATGTGACAATGTGAATAAGCAAATGGGGGTAATAGCAAGTGGTGATAAGACACTACTGCCAAGAGATGTGCCACGATATGTCCTTGCCCGTCAATTGCTAATGCCATGTATGGTTTCTGTTTTGGCGTGACTTCAAGTATCTTGAATAGCTCCACGCTGTGAAAGAAATCATCGCATATAATGTCGGGCAAATCGGATGCTTTAGTAATCAGACTAACACTTACCTCTTCTTTCATGTGGCAAAAATAGCAAATCTTTTTTAAAAATCGACTCGTTTGCTGTGCTTTTTCTGCGAGTTTGTTTACTTTTGTAGCTACAACAGGAAAAGAACTTATGAAAATAGTAATGATAGGTGCTGGCAATGTGGCTACCAATATTGCCAAGACTCTTGCCAATATAGGTGAAACACCGGTGCAGATATGGAGCAGAACGCTTGCTTCTGCAGAAACACTTGCAAATGCTGTAGGTACTTGTGCAACAAGTGATTGGGACTCTGTGGTAAAAGATGCCGATGTATATATCGTGGCGGTTAAAGACGATGCCATGCTTGATGTGATAGATTTGCTTTGTGCTCATTGCAAGCATGGGGTTTTTGTTCATACCGCAGGCACAATGTCGATGAGTATGTTCACGGGTAAAGCGGAACATTATGGCGTGCTTTATCCGATGCAGACATTCTCGAAGCAAAAAGAGGTGGACTTCCGGACTGTTCCGTGTTTCGTTGAGGCTTCCGACAAACATACTTTGGACATAATAATGGAGTTGGCGCGACTTCTCTCTGATAATGTTCGAGAGCTTGCGGAGTCTGAACGCAAATGGCTTCATATAGCAGCAGTTTTCTCCTGCAATTTTGCCAATGTGTGCAACGCTATGGCTGCGCAAATACTTGAACGTCACGGACTCAGCTTTGATGTAATGCTTCCACTTCTCGACGAAACGGTGGCAAAGCTTCATCGACTCCATCCAAGGGAAGCGCAGACCGGTCCGGCTTCAAGAGGAGATGTGGAAGTGGTGAGCAAGCATATTGCTATGCTCGAAGACAACAAGGAACTGAGCGAGGTCTATAGCGTTCTGTCGAATTATATCTTGAAGAATAGAGAATAGGCACTTTGTGTTTAACTATTTAGGTTAGAAGAATGATTGATTACGATTTGAAAAAGATACGTGCTGTAATATTTGATGTAGACGGCGTGTTATCTTGCGATACTGTTACCGTCGATACTACGGGCGAACCTCTGCGTACTGCCAATCTGAAGGATGGCTATGCCATACAGTATGCTTGCAAGATAGGTCTGATTGTCTGCATCATTACGGGTGGAAATACCGAGGCTGTGCGCAAACGTTATGAAATGCTCGGCGTGAAGGAACTGTATATGGGTTGTAGCGTGAAGGTGAAAACCTATAAAGAATTCAAGGCTAAATATTCACTATCTGATGATGAGATTATATACGTCGGTGATGATATTCCTGATTACGAGGTGATGTCGCTTGTAGGTTGTCCTTGCTGCCCGGCGGACGCAAGTGTGGAAATAAGGTCGGTAAGCAAGTATATAAGTCAGCGTCGCGGCGGTTGCGGAGTGGGACGTGATATCATAGAGCAAGTACTTAAAGCACAAGAAAAATGGATGGCAGACAATAGAGCTTTCGGTTGGTAAAACCAGTGCTCTTTATCACATAAAGTTATAGTCGAAGCCTTTACTTGCGTCTGCTGCATTCTGGACATTCGCCCTTAATGATAAATGACAAGGAGTTAGCTTTGAACCCATCGGGTAGGTCAACATGCTCCACAGGAATGTCGTTCAAGCAAAAGGTGCGTGTGCATTTCTCGCAATAGAAATGAGCATGGCCGGCAGTATGGTCGTGCGAGTCGTGATGGGAGCAAAGTTCGTAGTTGAGTGCGCCTTTTCCGTCTTCGAAGGCATGGACAATGTCGTGTTCGAGAAAGAGTGTCAGCACGCGGAAGATGCTCGACTTATCCATAGGCAGCAATATCGCCTCCATTGTCGAAAGACTCATGGGGCGATGCTCGTTGTGCAGCGTTTTCAAAATGAGGATGCGGTTAGCTGTTGGGCGCACGCCCTTTTGCTTCAGCATTTCTTCGGCTTTATTACTATCTATACTATTCATGTTTGGATATTGCGAAACGAAATATTCTTATTATTAAGACGCAAAGTTACAATGAAAAGATGTAAATGTAGCAATTAATCATAATTTATTTGTAGGATAGAAATAATTGTTATACATTTGTTTGTAAAATAACAACTTTTAAACTGAAAACGATGGATTTGTCTTTAATCCCTCTAAATATAAAAGGCTGTGGACTGCGTCCTTTTGTTATAGCTGGTCCATGTTCGGCAGAGACAGAAGAACAAGTTATGTCTACTGCCCGACAACTCGCTTCGCTTGGTTGTAACGTGTATCGTGCTGGTGTTTGGAAACCCCGTACCAAACCAGGCGGTTTCGAAGGACACGGCGAGAAAGCATTGCCGTGGCTGAAGCGTGTGAAGGAAGAAACAGGAATGTCTGTGGCTACAGAGGTTGCCACCCCCGAGCATGTAGAACTTGTGTTAGAATATGGTATCGACATTATTTGGATAGGAGCACGTACCTCTGCCAATCCCTTCGCTATGCAGGCACTTGCCGATTCGCTTAGTGGTGTAGATATTCCCGTACTTGTGAAGAATCCCATAAATCCAGACCTCGAATTGTGGATTGGAGCGATGGAACGTCTCAATCAGGCAGGCATCAAGCGCTTGGCTGCCATTCATCGTGGCTTCTCGAGTTACGACAACAAGATATATCGCAATGCTCCGATGTGGCAGATACCTATAGAGTTGCGCCGCCGCATACCGGAGTTGCCGATAATCTGCGACCCCAGTCATATTGGTGGTCGACGTAACCTGATAGCTCCACTTAGTCAGCAGGCTATGGATCTTGGTTTCGATGGCTTGATTGTGGAGACGCATTGCTCTCCGAACGAAGCGTGGAGCGATGCAGCACAACAGGTTACGCCCGACGGACTTTATAATATATTGTCGCAACTTACAATTCGCGACGGACATATTGACATAGAAGGCATACACGGCTTGCGTGAGCAGATAGATGTTCTCGACAACAATCTTGTTGAACTTCTCTCCAATCGTATGAACATCTGCCGCAAGATAGGCAGCTATAAAAAAGAGCATAATATGACAGTTCTGCAGGCTAATCGATACAAAGAGATAATAGACAAGCGTGGAGCACAAGGCGAACTGTTCGGTATGGACTCGGAGTTTGTCAAGCATATATTCGAACTCGTTCATGAGGAGTCGGTACGTCAACAGATGGAAGTAATCAACAAGCAATAGTACACAAAGATGAAGATTATATTATCAAGCAATTCGCCACGACGCAGAGAGCTTCTTGCTGGTCTTGGCATCGATTTTGAAGTGAAAGTAATAGAAGGTGTTGACGAGTCGTATCCCGATACACTACCGTCAAAGGATGTTGCAGAGTATATAGCGCGTGAGAAGGCTGCTGCGTATGAAGTGGCTGACGACGAACTCGTGATAACTGCCGACACGGTTGTGATTGTTGGTGACGACATACTCGGCAAACCGCATGATGCAGCTGAGGCACACGCCATGTTGCGCAAGATAAGCGGACGCACTCATCATGTCGTTACCGGCGTTTGTATGAAGACCAAGCAGGAGCAGCACAGCTTCTCGGTTATGACTGGAGTTACTTTCAAGGAGCTGACAGATGCCGAGATCGATTATTACATTGAGCACTATAAGCCATTCGACAAGGCAGGAGCCTACGGCATTCAGGAATGGATAGGATATATCGGTGTTACCGGATTGGATGGTAGCTATTATAATGTAATGGGTTTCCCCGTTCAACGCGTGTATGCAGAATTGACAAATCGATTTAAGATTGTTCAATATTAGTGAAATGTTTCGACTATTTAATATATTTTAGTCTATATATTTCGCCTCTATTTTATTATTTCTGTAATTTTGCGCTTAATTTATGGCGCAGCTATAAAGGTTGTGCCCGATTTAACGAGTAAATATTAAACATAAACTATTATGTCAGAATCAATAGATATCCGCCAGCTTAACGCTCGGATAGAACAGCAAAGCAGTTTTGTCACCAACTTGGTGACTGGTATGAACCAAGTGATTGTTGGGCAAAAACACCTCATCGAGTCGTTGCTTATCTCGCTTCTTAGCGATGGTCACATCCTTCTGGAGGGTGTGCCTGGTTTGGCAAAGACTCTCGCCATAAAGACTCTCTCTCAGCTTATCGATGCCGACTACAGCCGCATTCAGTTTACCCCTGACTTGTTGCCTGCCGATGTTGTCGGTACGCTTATCTATTCGCAGAAAGACGAGAACTTTCAGGTGAAGAAGGGTCCGGTGTTTGCAAACTTCGTACTTGCCGACGAGATTAACCGTGCGCCGGCTAAGGTTCAGAGTGCCTTGCTTGAAGCTATGCAGGAGCATCAGGTAACAATCGGTGAACAGACATTCAAACTTCCGAATCCGTTCCTCGTGATGGCTACGCAGAACCCTATTGAGCAGGAGGGTACATATCAGTTGCCTGAGGCTCAAGTAGACCGTTTTATGCTTAAAGTGGTTATCGACTATCCTACACTTGAGGAGGAGAAGCTCATTATCCGTGAGAACTTGCGTGGTGAGGAGAAGAAGGTGTTGCCCGTAACTACTGCTGAGGAGATATTGAAGGCTCGTGAGGTAGTTGAAGAGGTATATATTGACGAGAAAATTGAACAGTATATTGCTGACATCGTCTTCGCTTCGCGCTACCCAGAGAAGTACGGCTTGGGCGAACTGAAAGACATGATTACCTTCGGTGGCTCGCCACGTGCAAGTATCTCGCTTGCAAAGGCAGCGCGTGCCTATGCTTTCATCAAGCGTCGCGGCTACGTAGTGCCAGAGGATGTGCGTGCCGTTGCACACGACGTGCTGCGCCATCGCATAGGTCTCTCATACGAGGCTGAGGCAAGCAACATCACAAGTGAGGAGATCGTATCTAAGATAATAAATAAGGTAGAGGTGCCTTAAACATAAGACAATGGAAACGTCAGAGATACTTAAAAAGGTTCGCAAGATAGAAATCAAGACGAAGGGTCTGAGCCAGAACATATTCGCAGGCCAGTACCATTCTGCCTTTAAGGGTAGGGGTATGGCGTTTGCCGAGGTTCGCGAGTATCAGTTTGGCGATGACGTTCGCGACATAGACTGGAATGTCACAGCACGTTTCCGCAAGCCTTACGTGAAAGTGTTTGAGGAGGAACGCGAACTCACCGTTATGTTGTTGATTGATGTCTCGGGTTCGCTCGACTTCGGCACACGCAAGTGTATGAAGTCGGTGATGGCTACCGAGATTGCTGCTACCATCGCCTTCAGTGCCATGCAGAACAACGACAAGATTGGTGTGGTGTTCTTCTCCGATCGCATTGAGAAGTATATTCCGCCAAAGAAGGGACGTAAGCACATCCTGTATATTATACGAGAGATGCTCGACTTTCACCCACAAAGTACCAAGACAGACATAGGTGAAGCGGTGGCTTACTTCACACGTATGATGAAGCGTCGCACAACAGCGTTCGTAATCAGCGACTTCTACGACAACAAGGACTTCCTAAAGCAGTTTCAGATAGCCAACAACAAGCATGACCTTATGGCTGTGCAGGTGTACGACCGTTGGGCGAAGCAACTGCCAGATGTAGGACTTATGAAAGTACAGGATGCAGAAACGGGTAGTGAGATGTATATCGATACCTCAAGCAAGAAGGTGCGTGCTGCTCATGCTCGCTATTGGACGGAGCGTGAGGCGATACTTCGTGAGACATTCTCTCAGGCAAATGTCGACTGGATGTCTGTGGCTACAGATGAGGATTTCGTGAAAGCGATGATGACTTTGTTCTCATCAAGAAACAGTTAAGCAATGAAAAGATTAATAACTCTTATATTGTTCGTGTCGTCACTCACGATGGCTGTCGCCCAGCAGGTAGGTGTTGAGGCTAAGATCGACTCTGTGGCGATAATGATTGGCGAACAGGCACATCTTCAACTTACCATCACGGCTCGCCAGGGCGCAAAGATTGTGTATCCACACTATAAGCGGTCGCAATATCTTGTGCCAGGCGTTGAGGTGTTGGATGATACAAAGGGTGATACGGCAGTTGTCGATGGTTATTGGAGTGTGAAAAAGATACTCACACTTACGAGCTTCGATGAGCAATTGTATGCTATACCAGGCATCACTGTAAAGGTAGACGGCAAGAGCTACAAGTCGAACCCCGTAGCACTTAAGGTAATCACTTGCGATGTCGACACTCTCAACATGGACAAGTTCTTCCCGCCGAAGTCGGTGCAGGACAATCCGTTCCTTTGGTCTGAGTGGACGCCGCTTATATGGATGACGCTTATCGTGCTGTTACTTATTGCGTTAGGCTCATGGGTTATAGTACGTCTGAAGCAGAACAAACCGATTATTGCCCGCATACGTATCGTGAAGAAGGTGCCGCCACACAAGAAGGCATTGGACGAGATGAACCGCTTGAAGGGCGAGTCGCATACAGCCGATTACGACCAGAAGGCTTACTATACGCAGCTTACAGACACTCTGCGCCAGTATATACGCGAGCGTTTCGGTTTCAACGCTATGGAGATGACCTCTTCGGAGATTCTCGAAAACCTGCGTAGCGCAGGCGACGAGAAAATGCTTGCAGAGCTTAGTGAGTTGTTCATGACTGCCGACCTTGTGAAGTTTGCGAAGTATTCGGCACTTCTCAACGAGAAAGACATGAACCTGCTGAACGCCATCAACTTCATCGACCAGACAAAGCGTGAGGATGCTCCTACAGAAGAGCGTATAGAACCGACACTTAGTGAGGAAGAGGTGCGTACACGCAAGACACGCGTCATGCTTAATGTGATTCTTTGTGCTATTGCTGTCGCTATCGTCGGACTTGCAGGTTATGTGATTTATCGTGTGTGGTTGCTCCTTATGTAGAGTCTAACGATACGTAACGAAAGTAATATACAACAATGGAATTTGTAAATAAAGAATACTTCATACTGCTCACGTTGCTGATACCTTATATAATATGGTATTGGCGCAATCGTAAGCATAGCGAACCTACGATGCGTGTCAGCACAGTGGTGGCTTACTACAAGGCACCTAAAAGTTGGCGACAGCGCATCGTACATACACCGATGTTTTTGCGTTGCCTTGCTTTTGTGATGATTGTGTGCGTCATGGCACGTCCTCAGACACGCAACTCTTGGGACAATAAGTCGGTAGAAGGCATCGACATCATGCTTGCTATGGACGTGTCGACATCTATGCTGGCAGAAGACCTTAAACCCAATCGCCTTGAGGCTGCTAAAAACGTAGCTGCAGAGTTTGTGGCAGGTCGTCCGAACGACAACATCGGTCTAACAATCTTTGCAGGTGAGTCGTTCACCCAGTGTCCAATGACTACTGATCATGCTTCGCTTCTCAATCTGCTTGGTTCTGTTCGCACCGACATTGCCGCACGTGGCATCATTTCTGATGGTACTGCCATTGGTATGGGACTTGCAAACGCCGTGTCGAGATTGAAGGAATCGAAGGCAAAGAGCAAGGTGGTCATCCTGCTTACAGACGGCAGTAACAACATGGGCGACATCTCGCCAATGACGAGTGCGGAGATAGCACACAGTCTTGGTGTGCGTGTATACACCATTGCTGTAGGAACTAACAAGGTGGCACCTTATCCCGTGCCAGTAGCTGGAGGCATTCAGTATGTGAATATGCCGGTAGAGATAGACACGAAGACTCTGAGCGAGATAGCACAGATAACGAATGCCAACTCTTATCGTGCTACCAACAACCGCGAACTGTCGCAAATATATAAGGACATCGACAAACTCGAGAAGACAAAGATGGACGTGAAACGCTTCTCCAAGCACTACGAGGCTTATCAGCCATTTGCCATCGTAGCATTGTTTCTGCTTGTGGCAGAGTTTCTGCTGCGCTTTACTGTTCTTCGCCGGATACCTTAAGGTTCTTTGTTGGCGTAGCCTTTGGTTTTTGCCCATATTAAAACTCAAAATTCAAAGTTAAGAAAATGTTCAGATTTGAGAGCCCCCAATATTTATGGTTGCTATGGCTTGTAGTAGTGCTCGTAGCGGTCAGATACTATAGCCTATGGCGCAGGCAGAAGAAGATAATGCGCATTGGCGACAAAGATCTTGTGCGTCAGCTTATGCCCGACGCTTCGACAATGCGTCGCCGTGTGAAGTTTTGGCTTACGATGGCAGCTGTAGCTGTGCTTGTGGTTGTTATTGCTCGTCCACAGATGGGTTCCAAGATAAGCAACGAGAAGCGCAACGGAATAGAGACAATCATTTGTCTCGATATTAGTAATTCGATGTTGGCACAGGACGTAGCACCTTCGCGCTTGGATAAGAGCAAGATGCTTGTAGAGAATCTTGTTGACAACTTCACTAACGATAAGATTGGTCTTGTGGTATTTGCTGGCGATGCTTTTGTTCAGCTGCCAATCACGAGTGATTATGTTTCAGCAAAGATGTTCCTTCATGGCATAAGTCCGGCACTCATCTCTACTCAGGGTACCGACATTGCACGCGCTCTTTCCGTGGCAGCAAGCAGTTTCACTCAGCAACAGGGTGTAGGCAAGGCTATCATACTCATCACTGATGGCGAAGACCATGAAGGCGGAGCATTGGAGGCAGCAAAGGAAGCGCGTAAGAAAGGCATCAATGTATTCATTCTCGGCATAGGTAGCACAAAGGGCTCTCCAATCCCCGTTGGGGGTGGTGAGTATATCCGCGACAACACCGGTAACATCGTTATGTCGGCTCTCAACGAGGACATGTGTCGTGATATAGCCCGTGCCGGTAGTGGCACATACATCCATGTAGACAACACCAACGACGCTCAAGAGGAACTGAACAACGAGCTTTCGAAGCTCCAGAAGGGTGAGACAGAGAGCGTAATCTACAGCGAGTACGCCGAGCAGTTCCAGTCGTTCTGCATAGTGTTGCTCGTTCTGCTGATAGTAGAGGCGTGCATCATGGAGAAGAAGAATCCGTTGTTCAAACATTTCAGACTATTCAAGAAATAAACGATATTCAACATGAAGAAGTTTTTAGTTCTTTCAATCTTGATGATTCAGGCATTGGTAGGCTTTGCGCAGACCGACCGCCAGCACATACGCTACGGCAACCGTTGGTTCAAGCAGGACAACTATGTAAAGGCAGAGGCAGAATACCGCAAGGCAGTAGACAAGAATCCGTCCAATCCGCAAGCGCTCTACAACCTCGGTTGCGCATTGCTCATGCAGAAGAAAGACTCGGCAGCCATACAGCAGTTTGAGCATGCTGGCAAGATAGAGACCGACCCGAAGCGTAAGGCTATGGCATACCACAACATCGGATGGATATGCCAGTCGTTGAAGATGTACGGCGAGGCAGCGGAGGCATACAAGGAGAGTCTGCGCAATAACCCGTCTGACAACGAGACCCGCTACAACCTTGCGCTCTGCATGCGCCAGCAGAAAAAGAACAAGCAGGACAAGGACAAGCAACAGCAAAAGAAGCAGCATAACAAGGGCGAGAACAAGAGCAAGGAAAAGAAAGAACAAGACAAGAACCAAAAGCAACAGCAGCAGAAGCAGCAGGAAAAGATGAGCAAGGAGAACGCCGAGCAGATGCTTAACGCCGCCATGCAGCAGGAGCAGCAGACACAGCAACGCATAAAGGACGCCATGCGTCAGAACAGATCGCGCAAGTTGCAGAAAAACTGGTAGACCACATAAAAATACATCATTCAGAATGAATAAGAAGATAACCACACTATTACTGACATGTTTTGCGTATGTACTCTCGGTATGTGCGCAAAACATTTCTGTTTCTGCCCCTACACACGTTGCTACTGGCGAGAACTTCCGTGTGTCGTACACTATAGCTAATGTGTCGGTAGACGAGTTCCGTTCGGCTTCCATCCCTTCCGGTCTGGAAGTGATAGCTGGTCCGTACACATCGCAGCAGTCGAGCTATCAGATTGTGAACGGTCATACCAGCCGTTCGTCATCCATTACATACACCTACACGCTCTATGCCGAAAAGGCTGGCACATACACTATTGGCGCAGCTCACGCCAAAGCTGGCGGCAAGACAATAGCCTCACGACCTTTCCGTATCCAGGTGTCGGGTGCTACACGCAACAATGGTTCTTCAGCTCCCAATATGCACGACGATGTTGTTTCGCCTTCGCACAGTTCGGGTGGCAGAATATCTTCGGAAGACCTCTTCGTGAAGGTGACTGCCAACAAGAAACACGTACACGAGCAAGAGCCTATTTTGCTTACGTATAAGGTGTACACTCTCGTTGACCTTACTTCGCTTGATGGTAAGATGCCCGACTTGAAAGGCTTCCATACTCAGGAAATACCATTGCCACAGCAGAAGAGTTTTCACATTGAGAAGCTGAACGGCAGAAACTATCGTTGTGTAACGTGGAGCCAGTATGTTATGTATCCGCAGATGACGGGCAAGATGACGATACCGAGCCTTACGTTCAAGGGCGTTGTGGTTATGCAAAACCGCAATGTAGACCCGTTTGAGGCGTTCTTCAACGGCGGATCTGGATACATAGAAGTAAAGCGCAATATCGTAGCACCAGCTATTGATATACAGGTAGACCCACTGCCGCAGAAGCCAGCCGACTTCTCGGGTGGTGTAGGTCGCTTTTCAATATCTTCGCAGCTGTTGAATAACACAGTGAAGGCAGGCGCACCAGTTACGTTGCGTGTAGTGGTAGGTGGCAACGGCAACCTGAAGCTCATCAAGCAGCCCGTGGTTACCTTCCCGAAGGACTTCGACAAGTACGACCCGAAGGTGACCGACAAGACAAAACTCACAACCAACGGATTGGAAGGCAATATGGTGTACGACTTCCTCGTTGTGCCTCGCAATCAGGGTAACTACACCATCCCTGCTGTGTCGCTTACTTATTACGACACATCGAGCAACATGTATAAGACAGTGAAAACTGCGCCGCTTACCATTAAGGTGGAGCCAGGCGACGGCAAGGGCACTTCTGTTACCGATTATTCGGCTGTTCAGCAGACTGATATTAAGCCGATAAAGCAGGGCGGTTATGATACAATTGACACCGAGAAACTATTCTTTGGTTCTACTTCATTCTTGTTATGGCTACTTCTGCCATTGGTTTTGTTTGTAGCTCTTGTGGCTATTTTCCACAAGAAGGCGGTAGAGAACGCTGATATCGTGGGTAAACGTGGTAAACGCGCCAACAAGGTGGCTACCAAGCGTCTTAAAACTGCCTATAAGTTGCTCACCGCTGGCAAGCAGAACGAGTTCTATGATGAGGTATTGCGTGCACTTTGGGGCTATGTAGGCGACAAACTGAACATGCCTGTAGAGCAACTCTCACGCGAAAATATAAGTGATCAACTTGCTGCACACAATATCAATGCAGAGATAATAGAAAAGTTCATCTCTGCTCTTGATGAGTGTGAGTACGAACGTTATGCCCCAGGTAGTGCCGAGGGCAATATGACTAAGACATACGATAGTGCAATGATAGCTATTACGGAGATTGATGGTGTCTTGCGTGACAAGATGGTGAAGAGAAACAGTGGTGATACGGTGAGAATAATCTTGCTGTTTGTGGTTTTGTGTTTTAGTGGCTTTGTAAATGCTTCTGTAGACACCGCAAAGTCTCAACAGGGCGATAGCAGTGAAACTGCCGCAGCTGCTTATGCAAAGGGCGATTATCAGCAAGCTGCAGAGTGCTATACCAAACTGCTGAAGGTAGGGGAGAGCGCAGAACTCTATTATAACCTCGGCAACTGTGAGTATCGTTTGGGTAATATCACACAGTCGATAATTGCCTACGAACGTGCTTTGCGCCTTAATCCAGGCGATAGCGATACTCGTTACAATCTTCAGTTTCTTCGTGGTAAGACCATCGACAAAGTAGTGCCTGTTGATGAGATGTTCTTCGTTACGTGGTATCACTCGCTGCAGAATCTTATGAGCATTGATGCTTGGGCTATCCTCGCTGTTTCAGCCTTTGTGCTTGCTCTCATTCTGATATTGGCATATCTCTTCGGCAGTAATATTCTTCTGCGTAAGATTGGCTTCTTCGGAGCACTTGTCGGACTTCTGATTTTTGTGTTAGGACTCCTATTCGCTTATCAGCGCAAGGTTGCCCTTTCAGAACATAACATCGCCATAGTTCTCACGCCAACGCTCAATGTAAAGGCAACGCCTGCGGAGAGTAGTTCAGATGCCTTCGTTATCCATGAGGGCACACGTCTCACCATTACCGATAGTTCGATGAATGCTTGGTATGGTGTACGCCTTGATGACGGCAAAGAAGGCTGGTTGCCAAAGAACTCAGTAGAAGTAATTTGATAAAAATTCAGCGAAAATGAATATGGATACCCTCTTACAGGCCGACACCGACCTCCTTCTCGCACTCAATGGCAGCAGTTCGCAGTTTGTTGACGGACTGATGATGGCTCTTACTTCGGGCTTCACTTGGATACCTATGTACGTTGCCTTGCTGTATCTTGTGGTAAAGAACAGCGAGACGATGGGACAAATCGTACTCGTTGTGGCATGTGCTGCGCTCTGCGTTTTGCTTGCTGACGGTATTGCTGACGGCATTGTTAAGCCTAGTGTAGAACGCTTTCGTCCTTGTAATGACCCTTCGCTACGTAATCTTGTGCAGCTTGTTGATGGATATTGCGCCAATGGTAAGTATGGTTTCTTCTCAGCACATGCAGCCAACACTTTCTCTATTGCAGTGTTCTTCTGCTTACTTGTACGCAGTAGCATATTGAGTATTTCCCTTCTTGTGTGGTCGCTCGTCTGCTGTTACACACGTATGTATCTTGGTGTTCATTATCCGCTTGATATAGCTGTTGGATTATTATGGGGTGGCACGGTAGGATGTGTTGTCTATTTTGTTTATTATAAGTTCAGAGAGAAACTCTCTCAGTCGAAACGCTTCGTATCTACACAGTACACATCAAGTGGTTTTAGCCACTCTGATGTTGATATTGTTATGCTTGTGATAGTTCTCACATTAATCTACGCTGTTCTACGTGGAGTGCTGCATTAAAATCAATTGTCCTTTGGTCTTCGCATTGTAGGCCAATATTATTATATAAATAGAGCGAAATCAATGCAAAAGTCATCGTTCTTCGAACGCAGTCCGATCCGTTCGCGTTCGCAATCCGATTGGGTTGCGTTCGTAATCTGATTGGGCTGCGTTCGCAATCTGATCGGACTGCGTTCGGAGAACGATGACAAAAGTTTAGTTTTAAATACCCCTTTGTAGCAGTTGTATGCAATAATAGAGCATGATGCGCATTCGTATAAGTTCTGTTATGTCGACAATGTTGTGCATTATGCGTGTATGAATTTGTAAAAATATTGTGCTGTAGGATATGTATGTCAGAATTTATAATTAACTTTGTGGGATTTAGATAGTATTGCCTTATTTGTAGGGCAGTAGACAAAGAAAACGATTATGGAGACAAAACACATACATATCAAGGATTATAATTATGCGTTGCCGGACGAGCGTATTGCTAAGTTCCCGTTGGCGCAGCGCGATCATAGCAAACTATTATTGTATAAGCACGGTGAAGTGTCGGAAGACACGTTCTGCAACATAGCTAATCATCTGCCCGAGGGTGCTCTGATGGTTTTCAACAATACCCGTGTTATTCAGGCGCGTATGCACTTCCGCAAGGTTACTGGAGCACTGATAGAGGTGTTCCTACTTGAGCCGTATGCTCCGGCTGACTACGAGCAGATGTTCCAGACGCGAGGCGAATGCGAATGGCTGTGCATGATTGGCAATCTGAAGAAGTGGAAGGGTGAGGTGCTTCAGCGCACATTCGATGTGAACAGCGAGTCGGTGACGCTCAAGGCCGAGCGTCTTGAGGACGTGGGCAAGAGCTACAGAGTGCGCTTCACTTGGGACAACGCTGAGGTGTCGCTTGCAGAGTTGTTGGACGCTGTGGGCGAGCTACCTATTCCGCCGTACTTGAACCGCGAGACGCAGGAGAGCGACAAGACGACATATCAGACAGTTTACTCGAAGGTGAAGGGTTCTGTGGCAGCTCCAACGGCAGGTCTGCATTTCACACCAGAGGTATTGGCGGCAATCGACCGTCGAGGCATCGACCGCGAGGAACTGACACTGCACGTTGGTGCTGGTACGTTCAAACCAGTGAAGTCGGAGGAAATTCAGGACCACGAGATGCATACCGAGTATGTGTGTGTGCATAGAGAGACGCTCGAGAAGCTTATAAAGCATGGAGCGGAGGCGATAGCTGTGGGCACGACAAGTGTGCGCACGCTGGAGAGCCTCTACTATATGGGCGTGAAGCTGGAGCAGAACATGGACCTCTCAGAGGAGGAACTGCACGTGAACCAGTGGGAACCATACGAGAATGAGGCTGCGAAAGGCGTGACACCGATGAAGGCTTTGGAGAATATCGTGGCTTATTTGGACAAGCACGGATTGAGTGCTCTGCACTCGAGCACGCAGATCATCATTGCGCCGGGCTATGAGTATAAAATCGTGAAGATGTTGGTGACGAACTTCCATCAGCCACAGAGCACGCTTCTGCTGTTGGTGAGTGCGTTCCTGCACGGCGACTGGCATAAGGTGTATGACTATGCGCTGGCGCACGATTTCAGATTCTTGAGCTATGGCGACAGCTCGCTGCTGATACCTTAGTTAAAAGGAAAAGAGTAAAAAAGTAAAAGTAGGAGGTATGGGCATCCTGCCCATGCCACGCACCCTATGAAGATGTCTAAAAGTAAAGAAGTAAAGTAAAATGAAAATAGGAGATAAAGTACAATTCTTGAGTGATATCGGCGGCGGACGCATTGCCGGTTTTCAAGGTAAAGATATAGCGTTGGTGGAGGACGAGGACGGTTTCCAAATTCCGACACCTATATCAGACCTCGTAGTGATGAGCAGTAGCGACGACTACTCGATATCGAAGTCAATACAGAAGAAGAGTGTGGCGGAGGAGCCGACGGCAACAGATCCCGATACGTTCAACATGTCGGTGAAGGCGAAGATAAACCAGATGGACGAAGACGTGCTGGAGGATGAAGACGAGTATGACGCTGCTGACAGAGAAATCACGTACAAGGCGAAGGTGGAAGAGCGCAAGGGCGGCAACGTACAGAACGTTTACTATGCGTTCGTGCCAGAAGATGTGCAGAACTTCTCTAAGACCAGTTTCGCCTGCTATCTTGTGAACGATAGCAACTACTACGTTCACTATCTGTATATGAGCGTAGAGGGAGGTTCGTACAAGTTGCGTGGCGAAGGAGAATTGGAGCCGAACATGAAGATGTACGTGGAGAGTTTCGCTCTTGAAGACCTGAACGAGATAGACCGCGTGCGCTTCCAGCTGCTTTCGTTCAAGCGTGACAAGGAGTTTGTGGCTAAGCCGGTTTGCGACGTGCAGTTCCGCATCGACAAGGTGAAGTTCTACAAATTGCATACCTTCCAGAAGAACGATTTCTTTGAGACTCCGGCGTTGCTGTACCCCGTTGTTAAGAACGACGGTGTTGCGCAGCTGAAGCCGGTTGATGCCGAAAAGCTGATATACGTAGACGAGGAGAAGGACGAGAAGAAGCTCGAGAACAAAGGAGGCGAGGCGATGAAGAACGCTATGGAGAAGTTGAAGAACAGCAGTCTGAACACTTCTGCGTCGCATCGTAACAACCGCGCTAATGGCGACGATATCCTGGTGGTAGACCTTCATGCCGACGAACTGTTGGAGACTACGGTAGGCATGGGCTCGGCAGATATCCTTAACTATCAGCTCGACTACTTCCGTCGCACCCTTGAGGAGAACAAGCATAACAAGGGCAAGCGCATCGTATTCATACATGGTAAGGGCGAGGGCGTGTTGCGCCATGCTATCGTGAACGAACTGAGATACAGATATAAGAACTACAGATACCAAGATGCTTCGTTCCAAGAGTATGGATATGGAGCAACGCAGGTAACGATACGATAAAAGTAAAAGAGTAAAAAATAGGATGTATGGGCATCTTGCCCATACCACGCAGCCACAAAACTTTTGAAAGTAAAAGAGAAAAAAGGGCTTTTATGAATTACGGATATATAACTGTTGCTTCGGCGATACCTCAAGTAAGGGTTGCCGATGTAGACTACAACGTAGAGCAGATAGAACGCTTTGTTGTAGACGCAGACAAGCGCGGCGTGGAGATATTGGTGTTCTCCGAACTGTCGGTTACGGGCTACTCGTGTCAGGACCTCTTTGCACAACAGGCTTTGCTTGATCGTGTGGAGAAGAAGATTGCCGACATGCTTGAGGCTACAGAGCGATGCGATGTGATAAGCGTTGTTGGCGCGCCGATATGCATTGGCGGCGGAGTGTACAACTGCGCCGTGGTATGCCAGCACGGCAAGGTGCTGGGCATTGTGCCGAAGCGCTTTCTGCCCAACTACGGCGAGTTCTACGAGAAGCGATGGTTCGCCTCGGCAGACGACCTTACCGAATCTGTTGTGATTGGCTACGCCGGCAGTTGGGTGAGCGTGAGTAGCGAAGAAACGTTGTTCAAGACGGCACGCGGCGTGAAGTTCGGCATAGAACTTTGTGAGGACGTATGGTCGCCATTGCCCCCGTCGAACAACCTCGTGCTGTCGGGAGCCGACATCATATTTAACCTCTCGGCATCCGATGATCTTATCGGCAAGAACGCCTACCTTAAGAGCCTGCTTGCGCAGCAGAGTGCCCGACTGATATGCGGCTACGTATACAGCTCGTGCGGCTTCGGCGAGAGTACGCAAGACGTGGTTTATGGGGGCAATGCGTTCGTCTACGAGAATGGTACCCTGGTGGCAGAGTCGAAACGCTTCTCGTTGGAAGAACAACTCGTGGTGAGCCAGATAGACGTGGACAAGCTTCGCACAGAGCGCAGAAGAAACACCTCGTTCGTACATGCCCAGCGTGGACATAAAGCCAGAGTGTTCGATGCAGACGAAACAGACGAAAGAAGATTCGAGTTGTTTCGCTATGTCGACCCACATCCGTTCATACCGGAGAACGACGATATGTACGCTTCGTGCGACGAGATATTCAGCATTCAGGTGTGTGGCTTAGCAAAGCGCCTGGTACACACTCATTGCAAGTGTGCCGTGATTGGCATCAGTGGCGGTCTTGACTCTACACTCGCTCTGCTTGTCTGCGTTAAGACCTTCGACAAACTGGGTTACGACCGCAAGGGCATTGTGGGTGTTACGATGCCAGGCTTCGGAACAACAGATCGTACATACAACAACGCCATGACGCTTATGAAGGGTTTGGGCATCACTATACGTGAGATAAGCATACGCAAGAGCGTGATGCAGCACTTCGAGGATATAGGTCACGATATAAACGTACACGACGTGACATACGAGAACGGACAAGCACGCGAACGCACGCAGATACTCATGGATCTCAGCAACGAGTTGGGCGGCATGGTTATCGGTACGGGCGACTTGAGCGAGCTGGCACTCGGATGGGCTACATACAACGGTGACCACATGTCGATGTATGGTGTGAACGCAAGCATACCGAAGACCCTCATACGTTATCTCGTGAGCCATGTGGCAGAGAACAGCGTAGACGAGCAGTCAAGAGCAACTCTGCTCGACATCATTGACACGCCTATCTCGCCTGAGCTGATTCCAGCCGACGAACAGGGCAACATAAAGCAGAAGACAGAAGACCTCGTAGGTCCGTACGAGCTGCACGACTTCTTCATTTACCACTTCATGCGCTTCGGTTTCAGTCCGGCAAAGATATACATGCTTGCACGCCATGCGTTCAGCAAAGACCTCTATTCAGACGAAGTGATAAAGCATTGGCTGAAGACATTCGTAAGAAGATTCTTCAACCAGCAGTTCAAACGTTCGTGTCTGCCCGACGGTCCGAAGGTAGGCAGCGTGAGCCTTAGCCCACGTGGCGACTGGCGTATGCCTACCGACGCATCAAGTGCGTTATGGCTGGCAGAATGTGAAAACCTCTAAACGTAAACAATGACAGAACAATTCAGATATACCGACGAGCGGTTTGCCGACATACAGATGCTGCGCTACCGTCTCGACGGTTTTGAGGCACTGACCCTGCGTCAGAAGCTATACATATACTACTTGGCTAAGGCAACGCTCTGCGGTCGCGACATAACTACCGACCAGTTCGGACGCTACAATCTGCGCATACGCAAAGTGCTCGAAGCTATATACGAACGCTACGAAGGCGACCGCACGACCGAAGAGTACAAAGCATTGGAGACATATCTCAAGCGAGTGTGGTTCTCGAACGGCATACACCACCATTACGGCTGCGAGAAGTTTGTACCAGCTTTTACTGAGGAATACTTCAGACAGGTTGTGGACTGTTGCGGTTGCGAAGACGAGAATATCGATGAGCTTTGCAAGGTGATATTCGACCCGACGGTTCTGCCAAAGCGCGTGAACCAGAAAGCCGGTGACGACCTCGTGCAGACATCTGCATGCAACTACTACGACGGAGTGACGCAGCAGGAAGCGGAACGCTTCTATGACGCCATGCGCGACGAGAACGACCCGATGCCGATTTCGTATGGGCTTAATTCCACGCTCCGAAAGACTGCCGACGGTACGCTGAAGGAGGACGTTTGGCACGAAGGCGGACTCTACGGCGAGGCAATAAAGCACATCACGTACTGGCTGGAGAAGGCATCGGAAGTGGCTGAGAACGAACTTCAGACGAAGATAATCGGTATGCTCGTAGACTACTACCGAACAGGCGACCTCAGTAAGTTTGATGCCTATTCGATAGAATGGTTGAAAGAGCACGAAGGGCGCATCGACTTCATCAACGGCTTTATTGAGGTGTATGGCGACCCGCTTGGTATAAAGGCATCGTGGGAAGGTATCGTAACGTACAAAGACCTGGTGGCAACTCAGCGCACGCAGACAATCAGCAAGAATGCGCAATGGTTTGAAGACCACTCGCCTGTCGATCCACGCTTCCGCAAGTCGCAGGTAGTAGGTGTGACGGCAAACGTGGTGTGCTCGGCTATGCTCGGTGGCGACGAATATCCGTCAACGGCGATAGGCATCAATCTGCCCAATGCCGACTGGATAAGAGCACAATACGGATCGAAGAGCATAACGATAGGCAATCTGACACACGCATACAATCAGGCGGCGAAGGGCAATGGATTTCTGCAAGAGTTCGTGGCTGACGAAGCGACACGCGCCATGATTGAGAAATATGGTGACGTGTGCGACGACCTGCATACCGACCTGCACGAATGTCTCGGACACGGATCGGGACAACTGCTCGCAGGAGTGTCGGCAGACGCACTCGGTTCGTACGGTAGCACAATAGAGGAAGCACGTGCCGATTTGTTCGGCTTGTACTACATAGCCGACGCAAAGCTCGTCGAACTTGGGCTTGTGCCAGATGCAGAAGCATACAAGTCGCAGTACTACACATACATGATGAACGGTCTGCTTACTCAGCTCACACGCATTCAGCCGGGAAACGAAATAGAAGAAGCGCATATGCGCAACAGAGCACTCATTGCCCGCTGGACGCTGAAGCACTATCCATCGGCAGTAAGACTCGTGAAATACGATGAGAAGACCTACGTGGAGGTTAGCGATTACGAGCTGTTGCGCGAGGCGTTCGCTAAGTTGCTCGCAGAGATACAGCGCATAAAGAGCGAAGGTGACTTCGAGGCAGCAAAGCTGCTCGTAGAACATTACGCAATATATGTAGAGCCGAAGTTGCACGAAGAACTTCTTGCACGCTACAAGTCGCTCGGCATTGCACCGTACAAGGGCTTTCTGAACCCGAAGATGGAGATTGTGAGCGATAGCAAAGGCAACGCTACAGATGTGCGCCTCGACTATACGGAGGCTTATGACGAGCAGATGCTGCGCTATTCGAGCGAGTATGGCTTTCTGTAGACATATATAATAATGTGAGAATATGGAAACAACCGAACAGGTAAAACAGATAAAGCGTTCTTTTCGTCTGTATATGAACGGCATAACGTCGACATCAATGCGACGGAAAGGACTCGACTATAAGATAAATTGGGGAGTGTCGCAGATGGACCTGCGACACATGGCAGAGCAGTATGGCAAGAACAAGGCACTTGCTGCGGCTCTGTGGCAGGAGAACATACGCGAGTGCAAGATACTGGCAACACTCATAATGCCAGCAGACGACTTCACGGCAAGTGAGGCTATGGAGTGGGCTGCTACTTTGTTGACAGTAGAGATGGCTGAGATGGTGGTATTCAACCTCTTCCAACACATGAATGAGGCAGAAAATCTCTCACTCATGCTATTCGAAAACGACGATAAGTTAGTGCGCATATGTGCGTACAATCTTGTCTGCCGTCTGTTGAAACGCAATAATGAATGTGCGCCGCAGCTATATGCTACGTTGTTCGAAAAAGCTGCTATTGACCTTAAAAGTGCCGACCGTCAACTGCTTCATCCACTTGTCAACTGTCTCGATTATGTTTCGTCAACTGATAGAGAACAGGCTAAAGAGGCTGTACAATTGTTGAAAGCGGCTGGATTTGACGCTTTTTAGTGTTTCTTTTTGGTCACTTTCCCAAAATAATGTAACTTTGCATACTGATGAAAAATGATAAAAAGGTGGCAGCACGCGCCGCACTGACCAAATACATAGAAGAGAACAATTGTAGGAAGACTACAGAGCGTTTTGCGCTCCTTGATGCTATGTACGATATCGATGGACTTTTCACTATTGAAGAGCTTGCAGAGCGAATGGCGGTGCAGAACTTCCACGTCAGTAGAGCAACACTGTACAACTCGCTCAATCTGTTTGTGAAGTTATGTCTTGTTGTAAAGCATCGCTTTCAAACAGAGACAAAGTACGAAGCGTGTTGCGATACTTCCAATCATTGCTATCAGACGTGCACCATTTGTGGCAAGGTGACAGAGGTTGATTTGCCAGAAATAGGCAAGGTGCTTGACAGTGTGCGCTTGAAGCGTTTTCGCAGAGAGTACTACTCTTTGTATTTCTATGGTGTATGTCAAACGTGTCAGGCTCGCAGTAAACGTAAAAAGAACTTAAAAGGAACGAAGAAATCAAATATTGATAAAAATGAATAAAGGTAAAGTTGATGTCCTGCTCGGATTGCAGTGGGGCGATGAAGGCAAGGGTAAGGTAGTAGACGTACTGACCCCTAAGTATGATATTATCGCACGTTTCCAGGGTGGTCCAAACGCTGGTCATACCCTTGAGTTTGAAGGTCAGAAGTATGTCCTCCGTAGCATCCCGTCAGGCATCTTTCAGGGTGGTAAGGTGAACATAATTGGCAACGGCGTTGTTCTTGCCCCCGACCTTTTTATGAATGAGGCAAAGGACTTGGAGAAGAGTGGTCACGATTTGAAGGGTCGTCTGCATATCTCTAAGAAAGCTCACCTTATCATGCCAACACACCGCGTACTCGATGCTGCTATCGAGGCTTCAAAGGGTAAGAACAAGGTAGGTACAACTGGTAAGGGTATCGGTCCGACTTATACGGATAAAGTTTCGCGCAGTGGTCTGCGTGTGGGTGATATTCTCGACAACTTCCAGGAGAAGTATGAGGCGCATAAAGCTGCTCATCTCAAACAGATTGCAGCACTCGGTTACACCGACTTCGACATTACAGAGGTTGAGAAGGTATGGATGGAAGGCGTTGAATATCTTAAGCAGTTCCAGATTGTGGATAGCGAGCACGAGATAAACAAGATTTTGCGTTCTGGTAAGGATATTCTTTGCGAGGGTGCTCAGGGTACAATGCTCGATGTTGACTTTGGTTCTTATCCGTTTGTTACTTCTTCTAATACCATCTGCGCAGGTGCTTGCATCGGCTTGGGCATTGGTCCGAACCGCATTGGCAATGTATATGGTATAATGAAGGCTTACTGTACACGTGTTGGTGCAGGTCCGTTCCCAACAGAACTCTTCGACGAGACAGGCGCAAAGATACGCGACCTCGGACATGAGTATGGTGCTGTTACCGGTCGTGAGCGTCGTTGTGGTTGGTGCGACCTCGTTCAGTTGAAGTATTCTATCATGATTAACGGCGTAACAGAACTCATTATGATGAAGAGTGACGTTCTTGATGGTTTCCCCGTAGTGAAGGCTTGCGTGGCATACGAGCTGCCTGACGGCACACAGACCACCGACCTGCCTTACGAACTCTACGATGCTAAGCCTGTGTACAAGGAGTTTAAGGGTTGGAATACGGATATGACAAAGTTTACATCTGAGGATCAGTTCCCACAGGAGTTCAACGATTACGTTAAGTTCCTTGAGGAGTATCTTGAAACTCCTATCCGTATCATCTCTATCGGTCCGGACCGCGCACAGACAATCGTAAGAAAGTAAATAACAGAACTAAAGAAGTTAAAGTGATAATCTTTGCTTTAACTTCTTTAGCTTTTTTAAATTCCATAACTTAAAATATTAATGGCAAAACCAAGTATACCAAAGGGTACACGCGACTTCTCGCCAGTTGAGATGGCAAAGCGCAACTATATATTCGACACAATTCGTAGCGTTTACGCTCTTTATGGCTTTCAGCAGATAGAGACTCCAGCAATGGAGACATTGCAGACTCTTATGGGCAAGTATGGTGAAGAGGGTGATAAACTTCTCTTCAAGGTTCTTAATTCGGGCGACTGTCTCGCGAAGATTGATGACGAGGAGCTGCTCGGTCGCAACTCGCTGCATCTTGCTTCGAAACTTTGTGAGAAAGGATTGCGCTACGACCTTACTGTGCCGTTTGCGCGTTACGTCGTTCAGCACCGCGAAGATATCCAACTTCCGTTTAAGCGCTATCAGATTCAGCCTGTATGGCGTGCCGACCGTCCACAGAAGGGTCGCTACCGCGAGTTCTATCAGTGTGATGCCGACGTCGTAGGTTCCGACTCGTTACTCAACGAGGTAGAGCTGATGCAGATTGTAGACACCGTGTTTACAAAATTCGGCATCCGTGTGGCTATCAAGATTAACAATCGTAAGATTCTTACTGGTATTGCCGAGGTGATAGGCGAGGCAGAGAAGATAGTTGACATTACTGTGGCTATCGACAAACTCGACAAGATTGGTATCGACAATGTGAACGAGGAGCTTCGTCGTGTAGGCATCTCTGAGGAAGCCATCGAGAAACTGCAGCCGATTATCGCCCTTGCTGGTACCAACGATGAGAAACTTGCTACTATCGCAGAGGTTCTCGCTGGTTCGGAGGTAGGCTTGAAGGGTGTTGAGGAAACACGTTTTATCCTCGACACGCTGAAGACTTGTGGTTTGCACAACCAGATAGACCTCGACCTCACACTTGCACGCGGTCTGAACTACTATACTGGTGCTATTTTTGAGGTGAAGGCTCTCGACTATGCTATTGGTTCAATCACAGGTGGTGGTCGCTACGACAATCTTACAGGTATCTTTGGACTGCCAGGACTTAGTGGTGTAGGCATATCGTTCGGAGCAGACCGCATCTATGATGTGCTTGGCGGTCTCAATCTCTATCCGAAGGAAGCCGTGAACGGAACGCAGCTTCTCTTCATCAACTTCGGTGAGAAGGAGAGTGCATATTGTTTGCCTGTTCTGCGCCAGTGTCGCGAGGCTGGTATCCGCACAGAGATTTATCCGGATAGCGTAAAGATGAAGAAGCAGATGGCATATGCTAATGCAAAGCAAGTGCCGTTTGTGGCTCTTGCTGGTGAGTCGGAGATTGCTGAGTGCAAACTCACATTGAAAAATATGACCACTGGCGAGCAGACTCTCGTAACACCTGAGGAACTGATTACTATAGTGAAGGCGTAATACGAGTATACCTCTTTGCACTACTTAAATAATTTACTAAAACTTTAGATTTCAACAAGTGTATATAGGAATAGCAGGAAATATTGGTTCTGGTAAGACAACACTGACAGAAATGCTTGCAAAGCATTACCAATGGGAGCCGCGGTATGAGTCTGTAGTGAACAATCCATATATGGACGATTACTACAAAGACCTGCAGCGATGGTCGTTTGCTATGGAGGTGTTTTTCCTGAAGGAACGCTTCAAGGATGTTCTCGAATTCTCACAATCGAAGAACATTGTTATTCAAGATCGCACGCTTCAAGAAGGAGTATTTGTGTTCACGGCTAACAACTACTTGCAAGGCAATATGTCCGATCGCGACTTTGGGACATATATGGAACTCTATGAGATTATGGTGGAGAAGGTGCAACTGCCAAACCTTATGATATATCTTCGAGCTTCAGTCCCTCATCTTGTGGAGAATATCCAGAAGCGGGGACGTGAGTGTGAACAGAAGATTCCCATCGAGTATCTGCAGGGACTCAACGATCGCTACGACGACTTTATCCTTAACAAGTATAAAGGGAAAGTCCTCGTTGTCGATGTCGACAAGCTCGACTATAAAACGCGCCCGGAAGATTTCCAATTCATTACAGATAAGATAGACACAGTCTTTCCATTCTCTCTTACCAATTCTAAAAAATAGGAACAACGATGCACATAGCAGTAGCCGGAAACATCGGCAGTGGCAAGACCACACTGACCAAGATGTTGGCAAAAAGATACAACTGGTCACCCCGTTTCGAGCCCGTAGAACATAATCCCTACCTCGACGATTTCTATCGTGATATGTCGCGGTGGTCGTTCAATCTGCAGATATATTTTCTTAACAAACGTTTTAAGGAAGTGGTCGAAATAAGCCAAAGCGATAAGGATATCATTCAGGACCGCACCATTTTCGAAGATGCTTGTATCTTTGCGCCGAACCTTCATGGACAAGGATACATGTCCGACCGCGACTTCAACAACTATTCAGACCTCTTCGACACAATGATGACCCTCGTTAAACTCCCCGATCTCATGATTTACATCCGTTCTACGGTGCCTAATCTCATCAATCAGATTGGTAAGCGTGGACGTGAATGCGAGCAGACAATCCGCATCGATTACCTTACTGGATTGAACGAGCGCTACGAGCAATGGATTAAAGGATACAAAGGTAAACTCATCATTGTTGATGGCGACACCATGAAGTTCGAGTCGGATACAGAAGCCTTCCGCAGCATTACAGACAAGATTGATGCAATGCTCTTCGGACTTTTTAAATAGTCTTATACATTAGTGTCCCGATTTTAACGGGACACTAATGATTATAAATATAAACCTATAGTATTAGTTCCGTTAGCTATAAAACAGGAACAAGGGCAAAAAAAGTCACTTTTGCCAGAGAAAACAGCCGCTTTTGTTGTGCCATGTTATTAAAAAATCTTAACTTTGCAGTCGATTTAGAATAACATTTAGGTTTAAAGGTTTTCAGGTATTATGATGATTAGACAGTTGGCAATCCTTTTCAGTTGCCTTGCCTTGGGTGAGCTTGTCATCTATCTCACCCACATTCCGCTTCCGTCAAGTATTCTCGGAATGTTGCTTTTGACTTTGCTTTTGAAGTTGAAGGTGATACGACTTGAGTGGGTGCGCAGTATTTCAGACTTCCTCGTTGGTAATATCGGTTTCTTCTTCGTTCCACCAGGAGTTGCCATCATGCTCTATTTTGATATTATCAAGGCGCAGCTTCTGCCAATAGTTGTGTCTACGGTGGTGTCAACCATACTTGTGTTGGCTGTTACGGGTTGGGTACATCAGTTTTACGGTAAAGCAAAAGACAAATTGAAAGGATAAAGATATGGAATATTTCTCAAACGAGTTCTTCCTTATAGCACTCACATTCGGCACGTATTTTCTCGGTAAGCTGCTGCGTCGTTGGACAGGCTGGGTGGTGATGAACCCTATACTCGTGTCGATATGCTGTCTTATAGTGTTTCTGAAGGTAACGGGCGTGAGTTATGAAACGTACAATCAGAGTGGAAAAATGATTGAATTCTGGCTGCGTCCGGCCGTTGTAGCACTCGGCGTGCCTCTCTATATGCAGCTCTCTACGATAAAGAAGCAGCTCACGCCGATACTTCTTTGCGAGTTTATCGGATGCGTAGTAGGTATCGTGTCTGTGGTGTACATCGCTAAAGCGATGGGAGCGTCGCGCGAAGTGATACTCTCGCTTGCATCGAAATCGGTAACTACACCGATTGCAATGGAGGTGACAAAGAGTATAGGTGGTATTCCTCCGCTTACGGCAGCTGTAGTGGTTTGTGTTGGTTTGATGTGTGCCGTGTGTGGCTATCGCACGATGGGTTTTGCGCGTGTGAAATCGCCCGTAGCACAAGGCTTATCTATGGGAACGGCAGCTCATGCTGTGGGTACGGCTACGGCGATGGAGAAGAGTCCAGTACACGGAGCATACGCCAGTCTCGGACTGACGCTTAATGGCATCCTTACATCGTTGCTCACGCCGTCTATAATCCCATTGCTGGGCGTGTAGACCGCTTGCGAATTATAAAAGTAGAAAGTATAAAATGTAAGAAGGGCGTGTCAAAAGCCAATAATCATAGGCTGCGAGCATCTGCGTCGACCGTTACGAGCATCCGCGTCGACCGTTACGAGCATCCGCATCGACCGTTACGTATGATGCTCAAGGTCATTTAGGCACACTCTTCTTGTTCTTTTGTCTGTTGCTGTCGGGTTATTCGTGATGGTAGCTCTCGCCCTTTATGATAGTGCAGGCGCGATATAGTTGCTCGGTGAATATCAGTCGCACCATTTGATGAGAGAATGTCATTCGTGAGAGTGAAATCATTTCGTCCGAACGTTTGTACACGGCATCGGAAAAACCATACGGTCCGCCGATGACGAAGATAAGTCGGCGGGCTGTCTGCTGCTTCTTCTGAAGCCATGCACCAGTCTCCATACTTGTGCGCTCAGCTCCGTGCTCGTCGAGCAAAACAACCGTGTCAGACGGCTGTATGAGTCGCAGGATCTGTTCGCCTTCAGCCTGTTTCTGCTGGTCCTCGCTGAGGTTCTTCGTGTTCTTAAGGGCAGGGATGGTGGTTATGTTGAAAGGCATGTAGTGCGAGATGCGCTCCGTGTAGTCCTTAATGCCGTTTATGTAGAGTTTGTCGTTGGTCTTGCCGACAAGTATCAGCTCAGTCTTCATACTCCTCCTTTCTCTTGGGGTTCATAGGAAACCAGCCCTTCTTCACGCGTTGCTTCTGCTCGAACAACTCGCCTATGCTCCACAGGCAAGAGGCTCCGAGTACGCCAAGAATCGAAGAAGCTATGACATTAGCCATAAGCATGGAACCTACTATGAATGCAATGCCTGCAAGGAGGAAAATCCACCAAAGGCGGACACCGAAATAGTATTCTACTTTAATGACAATGGGGTGGAATAGTCCGATAACCAAGAACGTGCTGATAGCTATCGAAAGTCCCGTAAAATGTACATTCTCCATATTTTTATACGTGTTTTGATGCAAAATTATAAAAATTATTGAAGATGTGCGTGTTGTATGACAAAAAAGCGCCAAAAATATTTTGCAGGTCGGCTAAAAATAGGTAACTTTGCACCCGCTTAAAAGAATTAGCTTATCAAAAATAGTTTAATGAAGAATGACAAAATGAAAAACCAGTACCGCGTGAATGAGCAAATTCGCGTTCGGGAAGTACGTGTAGTAAGTGAAGGTGGTTCAACCGTTATGGCAACTCGCAGTGCTCTTGAAATGGCACGCGAACAAGGCGTAGATCTCGTGGAGATTTCTCCTAACGCGCAACCTCCTGTTTGTCGACTCATTGACTATAGCAAGTTCCTCTATCAGCAGAAGAAACATGCGAAAGAGATGAAAGCTAAGCAGGCTAAGGTTGAAATCAAGGAGATTCGTTTCGGACCGCAGACTGATGAACACGACTACAACTTTAAGTTGAAGCACGCACAGGAGTTCCTTTCAGAAGGTAATAAGGTTCGTGCTTACGTTTTCTTCCGCGGTCGTTCAATCCTCTTTAAGGAGCAGGGTGAGGTGCTTTTGTTGCGCTTTGCTAACGATCTTGAGGAATATGCAAAGGTTGAACAGCTTCCGAAGCTCGATGGAAAGAAGATGTTCCTTTATCTCGCACCAAAGAAAGCTGGTGTTGTAAAAAAGAGTCAGCAAAAGATGGATCGCGAGAAGCGTGAGGCTGAAGCTCGCTCAGCAAAGGAAACGGAGAACGGAGTAGAGGAGATGCCGACAAACGGTGGACTTCTTGCTAACGCTAAAGTAAGTGCAGAGGCACTCAAAGCTCTCACAGGCGAGGAATAAGCAAACAGAGACAACATGATAAATGTGCGTAACGCCTTGGTATATGCGTTGCCACATATAATAAATAACAATTTAAAATTAACAAAAATGCCAAAAGTAAAGACTAACTCCGGTGCAAAGAAGAGATTCCGCTTTACCGGTACAGGTAAGATTAAGCGTCATCACGCTTATCACAGTCACATTCTGACTAAGAAGACAAAGAAGCAGAAGAGAAATCTGGTTCATCAGACAATCGTAGACAACAGCAACCTTAAGCAGGTTCGTGATTTGCTCTGCCTCCGTTAATTTTATTAGTCAAAAAATTTAAAGGAAAGAAAAAACTATGCCAAGATCAGTCAATCATGTTGCTTCAAAAGCAAAGAGAACAAGAATCCTGAAGCTCACCAAGGGTTACTATGGTGCAAGAAAGAATGTTTGGACAGTAGCGAAGAACACTTGGGAAAAGGGTCTCACATACGCATACCGCGATCGTCGTAACAAGAAGCGCACATTCCGTGCATTGTGGATTCAGCGTATCAACGCTGCTGCTCGTCTTGAGAACATGAGCTACTCTACACTTATGGGTGCTCTTCACAAGGCTGGTATCGAGATTAATCGCAAGGTACTCGCTGACCTCGCTGTTAACAACCCAGAGGCTTTCAAGGCTATCGTAGAGAAGGTAAAGTAAATCGAAACCTCATAGGTAAGATTTAATTATCTCAAAATATAATAAGGGTGACAATGTTTCGTACATTGTCACCCTTATTGCTTTTTCTTCATTTATGAAGAATGGGTTTCTGTATCTAACTTTGCTGCATTTCTTTAAGCAGCTGTTTTTGTCGTTCGCTGAGGTTTGTGGGCAACTTCACGTTGTATGTGATGATGAGGTCACCCATAGTGCCGTCGCCTCGGTCGTATCCCTTTCCACGCAAGCGAACTTTCGTACCGTTTTGTGTTTCTGGCTTTACTTTCAATTTTATCTTTGAACCATTACCAAGTTGTATAATAACCTCGCCACCAAGTAGAGCGGTGTAGAGATCGATATTCACGTTGGCGTTCATCTCGCCCGTATTCTGTCGTGCCGAACTGCGTGTGCGGCTGTGTGTGCGACCTGCTTTTGCGCCGAACAAGTCTTGGAAGAAGCTTGAGAAGCCTCCTCCGCCCTCGCCGAAGCTTGAGAAGTCGAAGCCCTCGAATGGTGAACCGCCACCGTTGCTGCTCCAATACTGCTGACCGCCAGCTCCGCCTTGTTGTGCATAAGCGTCTGCTTCGCGCCAGCGTTCACCATACTGATCGTATTTCTTACGCTTTTCGGGGTCGGAAATTACATCATACGCTTCGTTTAGTGCCTGAAACTTTGCCTTCGCTTTTGGATCATTAGGGTGAAGATCGGGATGGAAGAGCTTAGCCCTTTTGCGATATGCCTCGCGCACTTGGTCTTGTGGAATGTTACGGTCTACGCCAAGTATTTTGTAATAATCAATAAATGCCATAGTCTTTACCTCCAATTATATATTTTTATTAGTATCATCACTCATTAACCATTACGCAAAATCTGTGCCTAATTGTCGTTTTGTGTAAATAAAAACAAAACTTAATGTAAATATCATTTACTGACAATTAGGCACAGACACATTGATTTGATTTTGTTAGAACAAACTTCTGAATGCTGTTGGGATAGGGGTAGAGAACTCCATTGGTTCGCCAGTCACCGGATGTGTGAAGCAGAGCATGTATGCATGTAGGCATAAGCGGTGCAATGGGTCGTCTCCGTTGCCATATTTCACATCTCCACAAACAGGATGCCCCATATCGGCAGAATGTACACGTATCTGATTCTTGCGACCAGTCTCGAGCTTATACTCTACGAGTGAGTGTTCGGTAGTACGATTGAGTACCTGGAAATGTGTGACAGCATATTTGCCACCATTGTCAGTTGGTGACGAATAGGTTATGTATGCCTTGTTGTCCTTCAGCCAGTTGGCAATGGTACCATTCTCTTGCTCCATTTCGCCACTTACAACAGCTACATAACGGCGGTCGTAAACAATTTGATGCCAGTTGTGCTCCAATATTTGTTCTGTATCGATATCCTTTGCGTAGACCATGAGTCCGCTTGTGTCGCGGTCGAGTCGGTGAACAACGTGAGCGCGGCACTTCTGGCGCGACTTGAGGAAGTAGTCGTCGAGAACAGACTTCACATTGAGCGAAGAATGGCCTGCTGCCATCGACAGGATGCCGATATTCTTCTCTACAACTATGAGCCATCTGTCTTCGTATACAATCTTAACGTAGCGACTCTTGAACTGGTTCTGCTTCTTGTGGCGGCTGATTGTAATCTTGTCGCCTGCCTTAAGCTGGTAGTCGAACTGAGTTACCATTCTTCCGTTCACGGCAATGCCACGACCTTGCAGCGTTGCCTTCAGCTTGGAGCGGCTCTCGCTCACGTTATTGATGAGATATTCGAGCAGGGGAGCGTTCTCCTTCACGTTGATAACGAGATTGTCGCCACCTTGTGTCTTGTATGTATTGTTTGTATTGCGCATTTATTTTGAATTTATATAGTTTCTATTCCGTTTGTATGTCAGCTATAAATATATGTATAGACTTGAATTACTGCGTTCTGCAATCATTAAATGTCAAGGACAAAGACCTTGCAGTCGGGGAATTGCTTATCGAATACCGATTTGTCTACCTTTTTCTTGAATATGCCGAAGAGACTGCTGCCGCTTCCGCTCATCTGTGCGTATGTCGCTCCCATGTTATACAGAGTCTTTTTGATGTTTGCCAGTTCGGGATGGTTGGGGAATATGCTGTCTTCGAAGTCATTTGTCAGTCGGTTGCGCCATGTTTCAATCGGTTGTGCAACTATTTCTCTACATGAAATGCTTGGCTTGTGAGGGCGTATGTGAGCAAATGCCTCTTTTGTTGATATTGCCAATGATGGTTTTACTACAACTATATAATAGCCTTTAAGGTTGTTTTCTGCAATATTAATCGGTAATAAAATCTCGCCAATTCCCTCAGCGTATGCAGGTTCTGCTGTGATGAAGAAAGCACAATCTGCTCCCAATTTGGCAGCGTATTTTTCCATATCCTCTCTGCCGAGTTTTAGCTTGTACATGTCGTTCAAGATTTTTATCATGAACGCAGCATCGCTCGAACCTCCACCAAGTCCAGCTTCTGTTGGAATGTGTTTATATAGATGTGCATGAACTCGTGGTAGATCGAAATCGGTTGCAAGAAGATTGTATGCTCTTGTTATGAGATTGTCTTCCTCGTTGCAACATACACCGTTACCAGTCACTTTCAAATCACAATTAAGTGTTGACGGAAACGCTTTGTTCATATCCTGTACCTCCAAAGCATCGCAGAGTGGGATAGGGAAGAATACGGTTCCGAGGTTGTGGTAACCATCAGGGCGTTTCTCAGTGATATTGAGTCCGAGATTTATTTTTGCACAAGGAAAATTAATCATAATTTATAATTTAAATTGCATTATTCAATACCTTTATATACAGGTTCTATCATTGTTGAGACATTAACACTACAAAGTTAGCGAGAAAAAATGATATATGGAAAAGTAAGGCAAAGATATTGATAGATAGGTGCTTTTAGGGATTATCATCAGAAGTTCGACGACGGTAAAAGTCATATTCCAGCCATGTTGGTACTTCGCTACGTTACCCATTTGTTACCATGCCCTGTAATGTGTCACGGGGATGTGGAAAAACATAGCAAATCACTATGGTATAGTGAGTTACTAACAACTCACGCAAGAAAAACCGAACCGGAAATAAATTGCAGTATTTTGCATTTGTTTGCGTACCAGCCAAAGGCTCTTCACCAAGTAATTTTGAAACCAAAAAAGTTCAGAACGATGAAGAGTACATTTTCAGTTATCTTTTACCTCAAAAGGCAGGTAGTGAAGAAGGACGGGACAGTGCCCGTCATGGGTCGTATCACGGTGGACGGAAGCCAGACACAGTTCAGTTGCAAGCTGACCGTCGATCCGAAGTTGTGGGACACCAAAGGCGGGCGTGTCACGGGCAGAAGCACGGCGGCACTCGAAGCGAACCGCCTGCTCGACAAGATGCGGGTGCGCATCAACAAGCACTATCAGGAAATCATGGAGCGTGACAACTACGTCACGGCGGAAAAGGTCAAGAACGCCTTTCTCGGACTGGAACACCGTTGCCACACGCTGATGCAGGTGTTCAGCCGGCACAACGAGGACTACGAGAAGCAGGTGGAGGCAGGCATGAAAGCCAAAGGCACGCTTGCCAAGTACAGGACCGTGTACAAGCACCTGCAAGAGTTCCTCAACATCCGCTACCATGTGAAGGACATCGCCTTGAAGGAGCTTACCCCGGCGTTCATCTCCGACTTCGAGATGTTCCTCCGCACGGACAAGCACTGCTGCACCAACACCGTGTGGCTTTACGTATGCCCGCTCCGGACGATGGTGTTCATCGCCATCAACAACGAGTGGCTCACACGCGACCCGTTCCGGGAGTACGAAATCAAGAAGGAGGAAACGACACGCAGTTTTCTGACGAAAGACGAAATCCGCCAGCTGATGGAAGGCAAACTGAAAAACGCCAAGCGGGAGCTTTACCGTGACCTCTACCTGTTCTGCGCCTTCACGGGCTTGTCCTTCGCCGACATGCGCAATCTCACGGAGGAGAATATCCGAACCTACTTCGACGACCACGAGTGGATCAACATCAACCGCCAGAAGACGGGTGTCGTTTCCAACATCCGCCTGCTTGACATCGCCAAGCGGATTATCGACAAGTACCGGGGATTGTGTGAAGACGGCAGGATATTCCCCGTCCCCCATTACATGACCTGCCTGCACGGAATTCGAGCCGTCGCCAAGCGTTGCGGCATCACCAAGCACATCACATGGCATCAAAGCCGCCACACGGCAGCCACGACGGTGTTCCTCTCCAATGGCGTACCCATTGAAACGGTGAGTTCCATGTTAGGGCACAAGAGCATAAAAACAACCCAGATTTATGCGAAGATAACCAAGGAGAAACTCAACCGGGACATGGAGAACCTTGCCGCCAAGTTGAACACCATTGAGGAATTTACCGGATGTAACATTTAAAACAGAAAAGCTATGAAACGAGGAATCATTACCATAGAGGAGAAGAAGGTCAGCGTAACCGGTAACGAGGTATGGATGACCGCCACCGAAATCGCCGGACTGTTCCACGCAAGTGTCCCGGCAGTGAACGCCGCCATCAAAGCCGTCCGCAAGTCGGACGTGCTGAACGACTACGAGGTGTGCCGCTACATGCGGCTTGAAAACGGTCTGCACGCCGATGTGTACGCGCTTGAAATCATCATCCCCATCGCCTTCCGACTGAACACCTACTGCACGCACGTGTTCCGCAGGTGGCTGGTGGAGAAGGCTCTTGCCAAAGAAAAGCGGCAGGCATACGTGATGCTTATCCACAAGGCAAACGGGTATTGCTGAACACACAGGGACATGGACATTGACGGTGTCGGCAACACAAAAAGGAACGGGCAACTCCACGACAGGGGTTGTCCGTTTCCTCTTTGTGCATACAGCCGCCTTATCTCATCCTTCCAGCGGTTTTCTATAATTTGCTTCCAGCACTTCTCGCAGTCCCGATTCCGGATAAAGCACCTTTCCCGCCAGCAGGATAAAAGGTAATATCCTGTTGTTGCGGTATTCCTGCAAGGTCCGACGGCTGACGCGCAACAGTTCCGCCACTTCCTTGTCCGTCAGGTATCGCTCCCCGTCCAACGGCGGACGGTAACTTTCCAAAAAACCGGAAAGCCATTCGGATTCTTTCCGCATCTTTTGCAGCAATACGGCTACCGATTCACAATCCATCGTGATGACATTGTTTTCTTCATTCATATTACATCGGTTTAAGTCGGTACCCGGTCATTTGTCAGTGGGGCAAATTGTACCGATAAGCGGTATAAGCCTTTTTACATCTTCCGGCTTGTAGTAAAAACGGAAGCCGATTTGCGAATAACCGATAAAGCCCCTGTCCCGCAGTTTCTGCAACGTGCGCAGGCTGATTCTCAACTGCCCGCAGACCTCTTCGCCCGTGAGCCATTTCCCAAGCCGCTTTCCATCGCCTTTGCGCTGTAAGGCGGCTACCTTTTCCACGAAGGCATCCGTTTGTGCCATCATTTCCCCGAAGGTCTTTTTCTCGATAGATACTATTTCCATATACAAAACGATTTTGAATTTGCCGCAAAGGTAACGGCACGGGCTGAAACGCCCATCGTTTTTGTCTGAATGGCAGCTTGTTGCGCCGATTGTCCGGGTTACGGAGCCATTTCCATAAAAATCTTGCGTGAGTCACGTAGTGAGCTGTTAAAGCCGCCATTGTTTATTGCCGAACTTTGCCACAGAAACAATAAAAACAACTGTATATGAAAGTGATAACAATCGAGAGTTCCGCATATCAGGCTATGATGGAACAGATAACGGAGATAGCTGGATATATCCGCGAATTGAAAGAGGAGAAACAACGTCAGGATGCGGCGACGAAAGACTGCCTGCTCAATACAGCCCAAGCCGCCGAACTGCTGAACGTGAGTACCCGTACCCTGCAACGGATGAGGGATGACCACCGCATAGAATATGTGATAGTACGCGGCACTTGCCGCTACCGCCTCTCCGAAGTGCAAAGATTGCTGGAAACGAATACCGTCAGGAACAAGGAAAAAACGATAGACGCCCTGTTCCATAATTATTCCCTGCGGACGGGCGGCAGGAAAACCGGCAAAGGAAGGAGGAAATGATATATGGAACTGCTTACCCGCAACAACTTCGAGGGCTGGATGCAGAAAATCCTCGACCGCCTTGACCGTCAGGACGAGCTGCTGCTGGCGATAAAGACGCAGGGGCAGCAACCACCGTCCCTGTCCGAAGGCATCCGGCTTTTCGACAATCAGGACTTGTGCTTGCTGCTCCAGATCAGCAAGCGTACCCTGCAACGCTACCGAAGCGAGGGCGCACTCGCCTACAAGACCTTGGGCAAGAAGACCTATTACAGTGAAACGGACGTGCTGGACTTCCTTTCCAAACATGTGAAGGACTTCCGACAGAACGACATCGAATTCTACAAGGCACGCATCCGCAACCTGTTCAATAAATAACGACCAATTAAAATTTTTATCAGATGGAACAAAAGAAGAAAACAGGCGGCAACCAGACCGCACAGAGACAAAGAAAACGCCGGATCACACTTGATGAGTACAAGGAAAGATACCTGCAAGTTCCCAGAATCACGAACCGCAAGCCCGTGTTCATCAGCGAAGAATTGCGCAACAGACTCGACAGGTTGGTACGCTATCACGGAGAGCGTGGGATGAGTGCGTCCGGTTTCGTCGAGAACCTGCTACGGCTTCATCTGGACGCACTTGAGAGAAACTTTGAAGCATGGCGCAAATTGTAATAAACCAATTAAAACAAAAGTAAATGGCAAAGAAAACAGACGAAAAGGACGTGCTGATAATCCGTGACGAAAAGACGGGCGAAATCAGCGTGGTGGCCGGGCTGAATGCCGACGGCTCCCCCAAGCGCACCCCCGCCAAGGCGGAGAACGCGCGGAGTTTCCTGCAATTCGACCGGCACGGCGACGTGCTGGACAACTTCTTCAAGAATTTCTTCCGGCAGTGCAAGGAGCCGAGCCGCTTCGGATTCTACCGGGTGGCGGCAGAGCAGGCCGACAAACTGCTGGAGGTGATGAAGGAACTGCTGAAGAACCCGGACGCTAACAGGGAGCTGCTCGCGCCCCACACGGTGGACACCTCCGGCTACGAGAAGCAGGTGCAGGAAGAACAGGCGGCACAGACCGCTGACCAAGAGCAGAAACCGGAGGAACAACCGGGACAGAAACAAGATGACGAACCTAAAAATCAAGAAGAAATGGAACAGAAAAACGAACAGAATCAGGAAAGCCCGCAGCAGACGCAGGGCAACCGGGGCTACCAACCCATCGACGAGAGCAGAATCAACTGGCAGGAGCTGGAGGAGAAATGGGGCGTGAAGCGCGACGACCTTGAAAAGTCGGGCGATCTGACAAAGATGCTCAACTACGGCAAGTCCGACTTGGTGAAGGTAACGCCCAATTTCGGCGGTGAGTCTTTCGAGCTGGACGCCCGCCTCTCCTTTAGGAAGGACGGTGAGGGCGATGTCAGCCTCGTGCCGCACTTCATCCGCAAGGAGCAGAAATTAGACGAGTACAAGGAACACAAGTTCTCCGACGAAGACCGCAAGAATCTCCGTGAAACGGGCAACCTCGGCAGGGTCGTGGATCTTGTGGACAGGGAAACGGGCGAAATCACCCCCTCGTTCGTCAGCATCGACCGCAAGACGAACGAGATCACGGATGTCCCGGCAAGCAAGGTGCGCATACCGGAGCGTATCGGCAACACGGAGATCACCAGGCAGGAGCAGGACATGCTGCGTGCCGGGCTGCCCGTGCGTGACAAGCTCATCGAGCGCAAGGACGGCAGGAAGTTCCTCACCACCCTGCAAGTGAACGTGGAGCAGCGCGGCGTGGAGTTCGTGCCGGGTACGGGCAGGTCGCCACGTACCGCACAAGCGCAGGAAACGAAGGACAATCCCACGCAAGCGCAGTCGCAGGGTACGGAAACCACCGCCAACACGCAGAAGGAGCAACGGCGCAACACGTGGACGAACGCCGACGGCAGCATCCGCCCCATCAGCAAATGGAGCGGCGTGGACTTCACCGAGCAGCAGAAAGCCGACTACGTGGCTGGCAAAGCCGTGAAACTGGAGAACGTGACCGACAAGCAGGGCTTCCACGCCACGATGTACATCAGGTTCAACCCGGAGAAGGGACGCCCGTACCGCTACGACACCAACCCCGGCAACGCGCAGAAAGTCGCCCCGTCCAACGAGAGCCGCACGCAGGTGGCGGTGAACAGCGAGGGCAAGACCAACGAGGCGACCAAGAACCTGAAAGAGCCGTTGCAGAAAGGACAGACCGCCCCGAAGGACGAAACCCAGCAACAGCATCAGGAGCAGCCCCAAAGAAAAAGCAAGGGCATGAGGATGTAATCCGGTGTCCACCACTAAATCCAAAGTAACAAGTAAAAGTAAACAATCAAACAGCAAGAAATAATGAAGACAATCATTGCAGAAAAGCCATCCGTGGCACGTGAGATTGCCCGCATCGTGGGCGCGACAAAGAGAGAGGAAGGATATTTCGAGGGAGGCGGCTATGCCGTGACATGGGCGTTCGGACACCTCGTGCAGCTCGCCATGCCCGATGGATACGGCGTGCGCGAATTTGTCCGTGACAACCTGCCCGTCATCCCCGAAACCTTCACGCTCATTCCACGGCAGGTAAAGACGGAGAAGGGCTACAAGCCCGACAGCGGCGTGACGACACAGATAAAGGTTATCACTTCCCTGTTCAACAAAAGCGAACAGATTATCGTGGCGACCGATGCCGGACGCGAGAGTGAGCTTATCTTCCGATACCTCTACCATTACATCGGATGCGCCACCCCGTTCGTTCGCCTCTGGATAAGCTCGCTTACCGACAAGGCTATCCGAGATGGTTTGCGCAACCTCGAAAATGGAAGCAAGTATGACAACCTCTATCTTGCCGCCAAAGCGCGGAGCGAATCCGACTGGCTCGTGGGCATCAACGGCACGCAGGCTCTCTCCATCGCCGCCGGACACGGCACATACTCCGTCGGGCGGGTGCAGACCCCCACGTTGGGAATGGTGTGCGAACGCTACTGGGAGAACCGCCGCTTCACGCCCGAAGCCTTCTGGCAGCTCCATATCGCCGTGGACGGCAATAATGACGGGACAGTGAAACTCTCCTCCTCTGAAAAATGGAAAGAGAAAGAACCTGCAACGGCATTATATAATAAGGTAAAGGAAATAGGCGCAGCCACCGTCACAAAAGCAGAGCGCAAGGAGAAGACGGAGGACACTCCGCTGCTGTACGACCTCACTACCTTGCAGAAGGAAGCCAACGCCAAGCACGGCTTCACGGCGGAGCAGACGCTTGAAATCGCACAGAAGCTCTACGAGAAGAAGCTCATCACCTATCCGAGAACGGGAAGCCGCTACATCCCCGAAGACGTGTTCGCCGAAATCCCCAAACTGCTCGCCTTCATCGGGGCTTTGCCCGAATGGAAGGGCAAGGTGCAGGCAAAGGTGCAGCCGACACGCCGGAATGTGGACGGCAGCAAAGTGACCGACCACCACGCCCTGCTCGTCACGGGAGAGAAGCCGCTGTTCCTCTCCAAAGAGGACAACACCGTCTATCAGATGATTGCCGGACGCATGATAGAGGCGTTTTCAGAGAAATGCGTCAAGGACACCACCGCTGTCACGGCGGAGTGTGCCGGGGTGGAGTTTATCGTGAAAGGCAGCGTAATCAGGCAAGCCGGATGGCGTGCCGTCTATGGCGAGGAGGACAAGGAGGAAATCTCCATCCCCGACTGGCAGGAGTGCGACACGCTGACGCTGAAAGGCTGCTCCATCACGGAGGGAAAGACCAAGCCCAAGCCGCTGCATACCGAAGCGACTTTGCTTTCCGCTATGGAAACAGCGGGCAAGGAGATTGAGGACGACGCGCTCCGTCAAGCTTTGAAGGACTGCGGCATCGGCACACCTGCCACCCGTGCGGCGATTATCGAGACGCTCTTCAAACGCGGTTACATGGAACGATGCAAGAAATCACTTGTGCCTACCGAGAAAGGACTCGCACTTTATTCAGTCGTGAAGACGATGCGCATTGCAGATGTCGCCCTGACAGGGGAATGGGAAAAGGAGCTGGCACGCATCGAGCGCGGGGAGCTGTCCGCCGAAACTTTCCGCAAGGAGATAGAGGCGTACACACGTGAAATCACCTCCGAACTGCTCTCGTGCGACAAACTCTTCTCACACAAGGATTCCGGCTGTGCGTGTCCCAAGTGCGGAACGGGCAGGATGCAGTTCTACGGCAAGGTGGTACGCTGCGACAACGCGTAGTGCGGGCTACCCGTGTTCCGGCTGAAGGCGAACCGCACCCTTTCCGATGACGAAATCAAAGACCTGCTCACCGACGGGCACACGAAGCTGCTCAAAGGCTTCAAGAGCAAGCAGGGCAAGAGCTTCGATGCCATAGTCGCCTTTGACGGGGAGTTTAACACGACTTTTGTGTTCCCCGAAAGGAAAACGAGCAAGAAATTTTCAGGACGGAAGAAATAATAGTAACTTTGCCACTGGTTCAGAGTAATGAATTGTTCTTCGATACCGGATTACACTCATGCTTTGGATTTAGTGGTGGCACTCGGAGGGATACCGGGTGCCTTTTCTTTCTCCTTTCTGGACGATTATCCCAATTATTATCAATCCACTAAATTCCAAAGTAAAGTAATGAACAACAAGAAGAAAAACGAGGGTCAGACCGACTTTTCCTATTACGGTCTGTACCTGCTGGACTACCTCCACACGAACAGGTTTGAACAAGCGACTGATACCGCCTTCATCCGTGAGCGTGCCGACCGTGCCGCCGAAACGTATGAACAGGCGCGGCTTGACGGCTATCCCGCCGAGTGTGCGCAGGAGCTGGCGATGAATGTCCTGCTGGGCGGGCTGCACTATTCCAAGTACGCCATCCTCCGCGAAGTCGTGGAAACAGAGTTTGCCGACGAAGTGCCGGAGGAAAAACGGGAAGCCTTCATCCAAAAACTGCTTCCGCTCGTGGATGCGGTGTTCTCCATTTACGACCTTTCGGACGACGACTTCGCCCTGTCGCCCGAATATGACCTGCTGCGCACGGAGCTGACGGGAACCGTCGTGCTTTACATCGAAAAGTATGGCGTTTAACCGCAAACAGAAACTGCGGGACAACATCGAGGCGATACGGACGGCGTTCATCCTTGACAGGGAACAGCGCACCCCCACCGCACGCGAAAGGCTGCTGCTGGAGCGTTACTGCGGTTTCGGAGGGCTGAAGTGCATACTGAACCCCGCCAAGGAACTGACGGATGCCGTCCATTGGGCGAAATCCGACCTCGAACTGTTTGCCCCTACGGTGGAGCTGCACAAACTGGTGCGCGAGAACAGCAAGGACGAAACGGAGTACAAGCGGTACGTGGATGCCATGAAGCAGTCCGTGCTGACCGCCTTCTACACCCCGCCGGAGATAACCGGCACTATCGCAGACGTGCTGCATGAACACGGCATACGCCCCGACCGGGTGCTGGAGCCGTCGGCGGGCGTGGGCGCATTCGTGGATGCCGTGCTGGACAACAAGCCGGACGCGGACATCATGGCTTTCGAGAAAGACCTGATGACGGGCAAGATATTGAAACACCTGCATCCCGACCAAAAGGTAAGGGTGCAAGGATTCGAGAAGATAGAGAAGCCCTTCACGGACTATTTCGACCTTGCCATCTCGAACATCACGTTCGGTGACGTGGCGGTGTTCGACCCGGAGTTTACGGGAAGCCAAGACCCGGCAAGGCGTTCGGCATCGAAGACGATACACAACTATTTCTTTCTGAAAAGCCTTGACGCGGTGCGTGAGGGCGGCATAGTGGCGTTCATCACCTCACAGGGGGTACTGGACGCACCGTCCAACGCGCCCATACGCGAGTATATGATGGGCCATGCCAATTTAGTGGGTGTCGCACGCCTGCCGAACAACCTCTTCACGGACAACGCGGGCACGGAGGTGGGCAGCGACCTGGTTATCCTGCAAAAGAACAGCGGCAAGAAACGGGAGCTGTACGATTACGAAAAGCTGTTCGTACAGACGGAAAAGACACCGATCGGCAGTTTCGAGAACGGGTATGTCGGCAGCATCGGCATGATTCCCCACTCGGATCTGATACGCGACACAGACCCTTACGGGAAACCAGCCTATAAGGTCATGCACCGGGGCGGCATTGCGCAGCTGGCGGAGGACTTGCGTGAACATCTAAAGATAGAGCTGCACCAACTGGACAGGGAGCTGTATGAAAGGCATAGTCTTCATTCGGAACAAGGGAAAAGCACGGAAACTGAAATTATTTCCAGTTCGGTGGTTACTCCCGAAATACAGCCACGCCATGAAATGGCAGCGAAGCCCGAAGCGGCAGCACCGCAGCCCATAGACGAGAAGCCGGAGATAGAACCGCGCCGCCCCGATTATTCGGAGGGCGTGCAGCTCTCCCTGCTCGACCTTTGGGGAATGACGGAGGAAGTCCGCAAGGAGCAAACCCCCAAGAAGAAAAAGGCGGCGAAGAAAGGAAGCACGGCAAGGCGTGTACCTTCCAAACCGCAGGTTGCGCCGAAGATTACGACCGCACCGCCACAGCCGTCTGCCACCCCTTTGACGGAGAACGGGGAAAAACATGAATCAAAGCCGGAAAATGTTGAAGCCAAAGGCGATCCGGATGATATTTATGCCACTCTGGATTGGGAAACCAACCCTCCCATCAACGGCTTTTACGAAATGATGATGGACTTGACACCGGAACGGCGCAAGGAGCTTCGGGAACTGGCGGCGCAGCATCAGGAGAAACGGCAGAATGTCCCGGACGTGAAAGCCGCACCGGAGCAGGAAACACGGCAACCCGAAACGCAGCCGGAAGCCGCCGCCACTCCTGCCGCTCTCGCAACGGAAACGGCCGCGACCTCCCTTTTCCCCGGAATGGAAGCGGAAAAGCCGAAGGAGGAAGCCCCCGACCTTACGCCGCGTCCCTACCACCGCACACCGGAGATGCACCTGCGTGAAGGCTCGCTGGTGGCAAGCAGGGCGCGTGACATCGGTTATCTGAAGGACATCACTCCCTACGGCGCGACATTCCAGCCGCTCGGACTGACCGGGTATCAGAAAGAGAAGGCGCTGCTGTATGTGTCGCTCCGTGACGCATACGAGCGTCTGTACCGCTATGAATCGAACAGGCGCGAGGAAAATGTCCCGTGGCGCGAGCACCTGAACACCTGCTACGACGAGTTCGTCATGCGCTACGGCTACCTCAACGCCAGGCAGAACGTGAAACTGGTGATGATGGATGCCGGAGGGCGAGACATCCTCTCGCTGGAACGGGCAGAGAACGGAAAGTTCGTAAAGGCGGACATCTTCGAGCGTCCCGTGTCCTTCTCGGTGGAGAGCCATGCAAACGTAAGCTCTCCCGAAGAGGCGTTATCCGCATCGCTCAACAAGTACGGCACGGTCAATCTCGACTATATGCGGGAGATAACCGACAATACGGAGGATGAACTGCTTGGTGCCCTCAAGGGGCGCATCTTCTACAACCCGCTCGTGACAGGTTACGAGATAAAGGACAGGTTCATCGCCGGGAACGTGATAGAGAAGGCGGAAAATATCGAGGCATGGATAAACGACAATCCCGAAAACGAACGGCTGCCGGAAGTCAGGCAGTCGTTGGAGGCATTGAAAGAAGCCGAACCGGAGAAAATCCCGTTCGAGGATCTCGACTTCAACTTCGGGGAACGCTGGATCCCCACGGGCGTGTACGCCGCCTACATGAGCCGCCTTTTCGACACGGAGGTCAAGATAGCCTATTCCGCCAGTCTGGACGAGTTTTCGGTGGCGTGCGGCTGCCGCACCATGAAAATCACGGACGAGTTCTTGGTAAAGGGCTATTACCGGAACTATGACGGCATGCACCTGTTGAAACACGCCCTGCACAACACCTGCCCCGACATGATGAAGTCCATAGGAAAGGACGATAACGGCAATGACATCAAGGTGCGCGACAGCGAGGGCATACAGCTCGCCAACGCCAAGATTGATGAGATACGTAACGGCTTTTCCGAGTGGCTGGAAGAGCAGTCGCCGCAGTTCAAGGAGCGGCTGACGACGATGTACAACCGCAAGTTCAACTGCTACGTGCGTCCGAAGTATGACGGCTCGCACCAGACCTTCCCCGACCTCAACCTCAAGGGGCTGGCAAGCCGGGGCGTGAAGAGCATCTATCCCTCGCAGAAGGACTGCGTATGGATGCTTAAACAGAACGGCGGCGGCATCTGCGACCATCAAGTTGGGACCGGCAAGACGCTCATCATGTGCATTGCCGCCTACGAGATGAAGCGTCTGAACCTCGTCCACAAGCCGATGATTATCGGGCTGAAAGCCAATGTCGCAGAGATTGCCGCCACCTATCAGGCGGCATATCCCAACGCCCGCATCCTCTATGCCTCGGAGAAGGACTTCTCGACCGCCAACCGCGTGCGTTTCTTCAACAACATCAGGAACAACGACTATGATTGTGTCATCATGTCGCACGACCAGTTCGGCAAGATTCCGCAGTCGCCGGAGTTGCAGCAGCGGATATTGCAGGCGGAACTTGACACGGTGGAGGAAAACCTCGAAGTCCTGCGGCAGCAGGGCAGGAGCGTGTCGAGGGCCATGCTGAAAGGATTGGAGAAGCGCAAGCACAACCTTATAGCGAAACTGGAAAAGGTGGAACACGCCATCCAATCGCGCACGGACGACGTGGTGGACTTCAAGCAGATGGGCATCGACCACCTGCTCGTGGACGAGTCGCATAACTATAAGAACCTGACTTTCAACACCCGCCATGACCGCGTGGCGGGCTTGGGCAACAGCGAGGGAAGCCAGAAGGCCCTGAACATGCTCTTTGCCATACGCACCATACAGGAGCGCATGGGCAGGGACTTGGGGGCCACCTTCCTATCCGGCACGACCATCAGTAACTCGCTGACGGAGCTGTACCTGCTCTTCAAGTACCTGCGCCCGAAGGAACTGGAGAGGCAGGACATCCGGTGCTTCGACGCATGGGCGGCCATCTTCGCCAAGAAGACGACCGACTTCGAGTTCAACGTGACCAACAACATCGTGCAGAAGGAGCGTTTCCGATACTTCATCAAGGTGCCGGAGCTTGCCGCCTTCTACAACGAGATTACCGACTACCGCACGGCGGAGGACGTGGGCGTGGACCGTCCGCACAAGAACGAGATACTGCACCATATCCCGCCCACGCCCGACCAAGAGTACTTTATCAAGCAGTTGATGCAGTTCGCCAAGACGGGCGACGCCACGCTGCTCGGCAGAGAACCGCTGTCGGAAACGGAGGAAAAGGCGAAGATGCTCATCGCCACCGATTACGCACGGAAAATGGCACTCGATATGCGCATGATAGACCCGCATTACGAAGACCATCCCGACAACAAGGCTTCGCATTGCGCCAAGATGCTTGCGGAGTATTACCACAAATACGACGCGCACAAGGGCACGCAGTTCGTGTTCTCGGACCTGGGGACGTACCGGCCGGGCGAGGGATGGAATGTCTATTCTGAGATAAAACGCAAGCTGACGGAGGACTACGGCATACCGGCAAACGAAGTCCGCTTCATTCAGGAGTGCAAGACCGACAAGGCGCGCAAGGCGGTGATAGACGCCATGAACGCCGGGACGGTGCGTGTGCTGTTCGGCTCCACGAGTATGCTCGGAACGGGCGTGAACGCGCAGAAAAGGTGTGTCGCCATCCATCACCTCGATACACCGTGGCGCCCGTCCGACCTCGAACAGAGGGACGGACGGGGAGTCAGGGCGGGCAACGAGATTGCCAAGCATTTTGCCGGGAACAACGTGGATGTCATCATCTATGCCGTGGAGAAGTCGCTCGACAGCTACAAGTTCAACCTCCTGCACTGCAAGCAGACGTTCATCTCGCAGCTCAAAAGCGGGGCGTTGGGAGCGCGTACCATCGACGAGGGGGCTATGGACGAGAAGTCGGGCATGAACTTCTCGGAGTACATGGCGTTGCTCTCCGGCAACACCGACCTGCTCGACAAGGCGAAATTGGAGAAGAAAATCGCATCGCTCGAAGGTGAGCGCAAGTCGTTTGGCAAGGGCAAGCGCGATTCGGAGTTCAAATTGGAAGCCAAGACGGGGGAACTTCGCAACAACACGGCGGTCATCAATGCCATGACGGAGGACTGGAACCGTTTCCTTTCCGTCGTCAAGACCGACAAGGAGGGCAACCGCCTGAATGCGGTCAAGGTGGACGGCGTCTCTTCTTCGGATGAGAAGGTTATCGGAAAGCGTTTGCAGGAGATAGCAAGGAACGCTACGACGGGCGGACTGTACAATCTTGTCGGGGAACTTTACGGTTTCCCGATAAAGGTGGTCAGCGAGAGGATGCTCAAAGAGGGGCTGGAGTTTACCGACAACCGTTTCGTGGTGGAGGGGAACTACAAGTACACCTACAACAACGGGCATCTGGCGATGGCTGACCCGGTGGCCGCCGCACGCAACTTCCTGAACGCGTTGGAGAAGATACCTTCCACCATCGACCAGTACAGGGCGAAGAACGAGGTGCTGGAAAAGGAGATACCGCAGTTGCAGGAGATAGCCGGCAAGGTGTGGAAGAAGGAGGACGAGTTGAAACAGCTGAAGTTCGAACTTGCCGCGCTCGACCGCAAGATACAGTTGGAGCTTGCGCCGCCCACGCCCGAAGTCGCCGAAAAGGAGAATGACGGGCAGGAGGTCAAGCCGGATACGGAAGGTGTACGGAACGTACCGTCACAACCCACCGAAGAAGCTCCGCTGATACGCAGCCCGGCGAATGACCGAAGTCCGTCTGGGAATTTCATTGCCGACCATGTCGTTATCGGACGGCCGGGATTCAACGTTCGTGACGAATGCAAACCGAAAGGAATAAAAATGTGAACGAGTGTGGATATGTATGGCAGGATTGGGAATATACCGTTCCTTTTCCTGCCTTTTTCCATCAATATGGTATAACAGGGATTCCATACGTAAAATCCTCCAATTTATATCAAGGAATAGGGTGTTGAAAGTAAATCGTCACGGCAAATCCGCCATATTTTCAGTATTTTCGCTAATTTTGCAACCAAAATAGTCAGGCATAATAAAATGGAACCATCTATATACAGTTATTCACTTTGTATTGCGCTGCCGTTGATGTTGTTCTTCGGCTTTTATTTTTTGCTGGCCCAAACCCCGGAAAAGGCCATTTTTGAGAATTACCTACGCTCCCGGCGGATAATGGGTATGGCGTTGTTATTGCTTGCGGCAAACTATTCGGTACATTTCTTCTTTGGGATAAGGTTCAAAAATGTCCATGCAGCCATATTGATGAATCTGTCCACCTATTTTCTGTGCTACTACCTTTTCAGTTCAGCATTGATAACACTGCTTGACCGTTTCTATATCACACGGAAAAGGATTCGGACGCATATCATTCTATGGATCATCTTCTCCGGACTTTCCGGGGTTGTCCTGTTGTTGTTTCCGGATGGAATAGTGCAGAAAAGCACTTTGCTGGCTTTGGCAGCATGGCTGGTGGTTTACGGACTGGTGTTGTCTCGCAGAGTCATTGTCGCATAACGCAGGGCTGTCCGGATTTTCGATGACACACATGCCAATGATATAGGCGCATATATAAAATGGCTGTCCATCTTTACTTATTGGACTCTTATCTTCGGAGTTGGATGCGGATTGCTTACATTTTTGCCTGATGAATACGTTTATATATGGATTCTGTCATCAATTCCGTTTTACGTCTATCTCTACCATTGCTACCAGAATTATCTGCTGTTTTACGAACAGGTGGAAACCGCAATGGAAGATGGTATGATTTCTGAAGAGGAAGACCCGTGTGACACCAAACTGGAACAGATACAGAAACTGGAGAACCCGTCATACCGTTCCGAAATGGCGGAGAAAATAAACGGCTGGATTGATGCGGAGGGTTATATCCAGTCCGGCCTTACCATAAAGAAACTTGCTGATATGCTCCAGACTAACCGCACCTATCTGTCTGAGTATATCAAAACGACGTATGGTGCATCGTTCCGCGATTGGATTACCGGTCTCCGCATCAATTATGCGAAACGCCTGCTTGCGCAATATCCGAGGCTGACGGTTGCTGACATTTCTGAAAGATCCGGCTTTCTGTCCCCAAGCCATTTCATCAGGCTGTTCAAGGAAAATTCAGGCTGTACTCCTGCCAAATGGAGGAAAACAGAGGCGGAATAATGCACTGCTTTATGCCCAATAGAAATAACCTAAACGACAAAAAATAGTCTGAACGACAAAACTGAAATGTTCTAAACCACAAAGATGTGCGATTCTGACAATTGAGACAATTTTTATAGGCAAGAATCGGGCAGAATAAAATCTATTCGCTTATTTTGTATGCTGATATTCCTAATTGGAAATAAAAAAGCATATAAAAATGAGCAAAAGAATCTTATTCTTCATTTTGTTTTCGTGGCTGGCATCGGCAGCTTTTCCTGCTTTTGCGCAGCAGAAAACCGACACGGTCTACACTTTCCGCTTCGTGCCGCGAAAAGACATGTTCTATGTGCCATGGAATGACAATGGCAAAGAACTTGCGCGTCTTCTGGAGTGTATCGAAAGTAACAAACCGGATATAGTGGAGGGACGGCTGCCTCTTTACGTGGACGGATACTGTAACTCCGGCAAGTCGGAACGGGCAAGCCTCGCTATCGCCGGGACACGTTCCAACCGTGTGAAATCAGAGTTGATTACCCGGAAAGGACTGCGTGAAAACAACTTCATCACCCGTAACCATGCCTCGAAGGGCGACTTCGTGACGGTGCGTATCATACTGCCGAAAGAGAAAGTGCCGGTTATTGCGGAGGATACACATCCCGGTTACGAGGAAGAAAAGGAACAGTCACACCGTGAAAACGACAAGGCTACAGAAACAATCCAAGACACAGAGGGGGCAAAGGTGTCTACCGGACAGGAAAATCAGCCTGAATCCGTACTGTCGGCATCATCCACAACTTTGGGATTATCACTGCGTGCCAACCTGCTGCGTTGGGCAACCCTCACGCCCGACCTCGGTATTGAGTGGCACATCAACCCGTCATGGGGAATATCCGTGAACGGATCGTGGACTTCGTGGTCGTGGAATGAAAAGGACAGAAGATACGCCCTTTGGGAAGTGGCTCCCGAATTCCGCCGTTATATAGGTAAGGAGAAGCGTGGCTACCTTGGGGTAATGTTCAAGACCGGGCAGTTCAATTATAAGCTCTCCGCGACAGGCAAACAGGGAGACCTTACGGGTGGAGGCATCACCGGAGGCTACCAACTGAAATTGAACAATGCCCTCTCGATGGACTTCTCCTTAGGGTTGGGCTATATCCATGCCGACTATGACAAGTATGTGGTCATCAACGGCGTGAGGGTAAGGCGCGGCAGCGAAACAAAGAACTGGTGGGGCCCCGTCTCGGCGGGTGTCACCCTGGTGTGGAACATCTTTTAGCGGAAAGGAGGAACAATGAATACAACGACAATCATACGACAGATAAAGGAATATATGGGAGCATACGGAAAGGCTTATACCTTATTATATCTAATAGGTGCGGTGACCATACTGACCTCGTGCGTGAAGGACGACCTCTATGACACGCCGCACCCCGACCGTGGGGCGGTGGTCGTAACCACGGACTGGAGCGGAAAGAGCACCGAGGCGGACATACCGCAGGCATACACACTGCGCATCGGCGGGAGGGAACAGAACGTGAGCGCGGCGACCAACGTGTTCGACGCGCTGCTCGCGCCCGGTGGCTACGGTCTGACGGTGTACAACTCCCCGGAGGGGATTAGTATCGACGGAAACAAGGCAACGGTGAATCCGGTGGATCTGACGGGTGCAATAGAGCCGCACCCCGGCTACCTCTTCGCCTCGCACCAGGACATCAGCGTCGTGGCGGACGACACCCTGCACGTCACCGCCCCGATGAGACAATACGTGCGCAGGCTCGACATCGAACTGACCGCCACGGAAGGCGACTACAGCCGTGTACAGTCGGCTACGGCAACGCTCTCCGGCGTGGCTTCGGCAGCGGATATGGCAACAGGCGACCGGAGTGTAGCGGCACAAGTAACAAACGCTTTCAGGCAGGACGACAACAAGTTCACAATCTTTTTCCGACTGCTCGGCATCGTCCCGACGGAAACGCATACGCTGACGGTGGACATCACTTTCAACAACGGTGACACGCAGCGGGTAGTGAGCGACCTTACCGAGGCCATAAGGGACTTCAATAACGGCACCAAACCGGTTAAACTCACGGGTAATCTGCTTTTGCCCGTAGAGGCCGGGGTAACGGGCGCAACCATCACGGGCTGGAACGAGGTAGAAAGCGGCAATGGGGATGCTAACTGACGATAAATATTTTAATCAAAAAAACAAGATTATGACAATGAACATGAGGTTTTTCATTATTGCAGCAGCGGCAACGCTATTGGCTGCGTGTACACAAGAGAACGAGGTACAGAACAATCCGGTGGAAGCACGAATCACGGCAGGCGTGAGCGGGCCGAAGACCCGTGCTGTGGACAACGGGTGGAACGCCGACCGAATCGGCGTGATGGTGGTGGATGCCCCTGGCACGACCACGACCATGGGCGGCAAGTACAAGAACGTGGGATACGCAACCACGAGTACCGGCACCAACGCGGACTTCACCCCGATGACGGCGGGTGGCGGCATCTTCTTCGAGGACGCTTTCCTCGAGTTTACTTTTGCCGCCTACGCGCCTTACGCATCGGGCGCAAACGCCTCCACCCTGCCTGGTACAGACGGGAAGATTACGGTAAATACAAGCAACCAGCCCACGACCACGGAACAGGAGAAGGTGGACTACATCCATGCCACGGGAGCCAAGGCCGATAAAGACAGCCCGACCGTCAGCTTCACGGACAACACCGCCGCGGGCGGCAGCGACTGCTCCTTCAAGCACAAGATGGCCCGTCTTATCCTCAAGGTGCAGGTGTCGAACACCGACGGTTTCGACGACACTGCCGTGCTGGAATTCGCCGACTACAAGCTGGGCGGCCTGGTTCACGAGGGAACGTTCGATGTGAAGACCGGTACCGCCGCGACCGCGGGCAGCGTTGTGAGCGACTGGATGTTACGCCAGTGCACCGGTGCCCCGAAGACGGCCACGGACAAGTGCGTGGCAACCTTTGACGCCGCCACGGGCGTGATGACTTTCACCATGATCCTGCTCCCGCAGACACTCGCCAACGCTTTGGTGCTTGAGATATCTCCCGATGACGGGGAATACCAGAGCTACTCCAACAAGGACATGATCAAACCCGCGTTGGAGGCCGGTTATTCTTATACCTACACCATCACGGTGAAGAAGACGGGGCTGACCCTTAGCGGAAGCACCATCGAAAACTGGAACGACGGTGGTAGCCATGCGGGTGATGCAAAAATGTAGTGTGTCTGAAAGCCACTGCCGTGCATCAGGCGTAAGACGGAGGCACGCCATATATAATAAATGGTGCGGCAGCCCGCGTCGCAACGGGCAGTGGCACAAAACGAAATAAATAAAGACAATATGAAAATAATAAGGAACATAGCGAGAAGGCCGTGGCCGCGCATCGGCGGCTGGTTGCCGGTTGTGATGCTCATCTGTGGGGTGCTCGCTTCCTGTAGCAGTGAGGATGAAAGCACCGCGCCCCTGCCCGACGGCAAGTACCCGCTGCAACTGACGGCGGAGGTGGCGCAGCCGCAGACCCGCGCCGGAGGTAAGGATGCGTGGACGGGCGGCGAGGAGATTAGAGTGTCACTGGAAGGCGTGTTTGGTAACAAAACATACGTGATGGACGCATCGGGCAATGCAAGCCCGAAGGATGCCGATAATGCCTTCTATTGGAAGAACACCGATGAAGCCCGCGTCAGTGCATGGACCCCGGACATAGAATCGGAAACGGATATTTCCGACCAAAGTGGCGGGTACGCCGCTTTCGATGTCCTGTACGCCAGTGCCATAGGGCGTTATGACCAAGCCATAAATCTCCGTTTCATCCACCGCATGGCGAAAATCGAAGTAATTCTCAAAGCTAGCGAAGGCATTACGGAAGAGGAGTTGGAGGGTGCGACCGTCACCATTTTCGGAGACCCGCTAACGCACTCAACCGCCGGCTTGGTATCACCGGGTGACCAATCGGACGGCGAGATAAAGCCCTATTATGATGCCGCAACGAAGAAATACGAGGCGTTAGTGCCGCCGCAGGATATGACGGGCAAGCCGCTCATCCGAATCAGCATAGGCAGCAATGACTTTACCTACACTCCCGAAACAGAAGCTGCCGGCAAATTTGGGTTTTTCGGTGGCAAGCGGTATGCCTACACCATCACCGTGAAAGCAAGCGGAATAGACGTGCAGGCGGTGACCGGTGGCACGTGGGTTGCATGTGGCGAGGAGAACGTCACCTCCAAAAAGGTAAAGCAAAGTTTCACAGCTGACGAACTTAAAATCGGCGACTACTTCTATTCCGACGGGACTTGGAGCGACGGCGGCCTGCGCAAAATCTATACTGACGGCAGTATGAAGATAGCAAGCCCCAAGCCTGCTCCCGTACTCCAAACAAAAAGTGAAATAGAAAGAAGAGTCATCGGTATCGTTTTCCAGACGGACCCGAGCCGTATCGGCACTGCCGAAAAGTCCAAATTGGGCGAAGGGAATGTGCATGGCCTTGTAATGGCCTTAAAGAACACCGCAACAGATATCCAATGGAGCCATGAAGAGAATAATTTGGAAGACGTGAAAGACTGCTGGTCCAAGTCTGAAATCTACTCTGACATCAGCGGTCTGCACAATTACACCAAGATTCTTGACCATGCAAATAGTATCGGTGGAATTGAGGCATATCCGGCCTTCGAAGCCGTCGAGAAATGGAATGATATGTACAGTATAAATGAATACCGCCCACCTCGTAATACCACAGGCTGGTTTATTCCTTCCTCCGGTCAGTGGTGGGACATCCTTCAGAATCTGGGCGGTTGTCCGGCTATGGCGGATAAAGGTCAGCAAACCTCGTCGGATTACGGTGATTTCCGTTGGCTAGGTCAAGGCGATGTTCCAGCTGCCTTGAATGCTTGGATGAATAAAATTGCAGCCGACAGCAAGAATGATTTTACCACCGGTGACCGTTTTTGGTCGTCATCGGAGTTAAATCAGTTCCGCGCACGGAACTGGAACGTGTACTCCTCTGATTACGTGTGCTGCGACTTTGTCTATAAGAAATGGAGTAACGCTGTCCGTCCCGTCCTTGCTTTCTGAACTATTTGCCTATTTAGTCCTTTAAGAATATGAAGATACAAAACATATACCACCTCTTGCAAGCTGCGTTGCTCCTGCTGCTTGTATCCTGCACGCAAGAAGAGTTCCCTGCCGTGCAAGACAAGGCGCAGCAACTGACAATCTCCGTTACCGATGGCGGATATACATCGGCTGTTGAGAATATGAAAACCCGTGTCGAGACCCGTGCCGTGGAGAACGGCTACACCACCGAGTTCACCGAAGGCGATGCCTGCGGATTCTACATGGTGCGCGGCGGAAAGCCGGTTTATTCAAACGTGAAGCTGACAGCCGAAAAGGATGCCGCCACGGGCGGCATCATGTGGAAAACCGACGGTACGACGCTTGCCGCCGGAATGGATGGAGAGAGCTACTACCTCTACTATCCTTATCAGGCGGACATGGCGGGCAAGACTGCCACACCTGCGGAGGGGGCGGTCATGACCGATGCCGAGTTCTTCAAGCCGCTCATTGATGGCTGGCAACCCGGGGACGACCAGAGCACCCATGCCGCTTACACCGCCTCCGACCTGATGACAGCCGGAGGCTCAACGACAGGGACGGGCAACACCATCCACCTCTCTTTCGCCATGAAACACCGCATGGCGTTGGCCGTCATCGAGATGCCGAAGACCGTTTACAAGTTTATCGACGCGAATGTTCCCGACTACACCGTGGGGGCAGAAGCTACGTTCACAGGCACCGCCAAGCCGCTGCGCATGGCTGACGGCACTTACCGCTACTTGGTGCACTCGTCCATGCCGACTATCGAGGGATGTTATGACGGGGGGAACAGGGAGTTTACCATCACCACGTCCGCGTCCCATCCTGTCGTAGGGGAATACAAGAGATACAAGGTGGACGGCGCGGCGGAAACCATAAAGAACGTCACCTATGCCGAATCGGGCATTGCCCGCATCGGAGACTTCTACTGCACGAAAAATAACGGTACGACGGGGTATCTGATTCCGAAAGAGGCGGACGAAACGACGGTGCAGGCGGCTAAAGTCGTCGGCATCGTTTTCCAGACGGACAAGAGCCGTATCGGTGCAAAGGAAAAAGAGAAGTTAGGCGGAGAAGGTAATGTCCATGGCCTTGTCATGGCTGTGAAGAATATCGCGACAAGACAAGCGTGGGGCCTTTTCGGTATGGATGAGGGGCTTACAACATGCAGGACGAAAGCCGATAACTACAACGACATCAGCGGTTACGGAAATTGCGAGCATATCCGCACCAATCGCGGCAACTTCGACAGTTATCCCGCATTCAAGGCCGCCTATGATTATAACACGACCTGTCCGGTTCCTGCGACCACGACCGGCTGGTATCTTCCAGCCTCCGGCCAATGGTGGGACATCCTGCAAAATCTGGGCGGTTGTCCGGCTTTGGCGGACGTTACCCAGCAAACCTCGCCAGACATCGCTGGAGAATTCCTCTGGAAGAGCCAAGGAGATGTTCCCGCCGCTTTGAACAAATGGATGGAGAATATCGCCGTTGGGGACAAGGATACATTCAACAACCTCGTCTCGTTTTGTTCGTCTTCGGAGCACTCGAAGTACCACACATGGTACTGGATTTTGAACAACTTCCAAGGCATGGTGCGCTGCATCTGGGCAAGTAAATTCGACGGCAGTGACAATGTGCGTCCCGTCCTTGCTTTCTGAGAAACCGGTGTACTGACGACTGTTTCCAAAAGCTGTTAGGACAGTATCCGGATAAAGAAAGGAGGAAGTGTTGTATGCTCTTCTTTCTGTTGGGAGAAGAAGAATAGAAAGATATTGTTGAGTTTTGTTGCAGGTCGAGCTTGCAAGGTCTGCCGTGGTGAGAATTTGCTTTTTTAAAGGATAAGAAGTGATACGTATGGAAAAGAAACGAATGCCATTGCAGCATAAAATCATTTTCGGATATATCATCTTAGTGGCGGTCATAGGCAGTATGATCGCCATTTTGATATATGAGCGGCGGCAGATGCGGGAGGTGGAAGGCGGCGTGGCACGGCTGTGGAGGATGTACGAGGACATATACACCACCCATCGCCACGTCACCGGGCTTGCCCTGCAAGGCGAGGCTGCGGCAGGATGGAGTGATGCAGAAAGAAGGTGACGGACAATAAGGAAAACAGGATATGGAAACGGGAATGACAGACAAGAGGCAAGGGAGGCATACTGAACATCTCCGCACGAAGATAGCCGCAGGATATATATTGATATTCCTGCTGGTGGGCGGTATCGTGCATTTATGGGTCGACGAGTGGCGGAAGCTGGAGACATTCGAGACGGAGAATCATCGGATAAACGCCCTGCGTATGGAGGTGCATGACGTGTATGTACGTGTGGTGGAACTCTCCCTGCTCGGCGAGACCGTACTGGAATGGGAGGTGGCAGACGTGGAGGAATACCGGGACAAGCGGCAGGCGGTGGACAGCCTACTCTGCCGCTTCAAAAACATCTACCCTGCGGAGCGTATCGACAGCGTGCGGCGGCTGTTGGAAGACAAGGAGAAGCAACTGTGCGGCATCATGCGTGTGCTTGACGAGCAGGAGGACATCAATGAAAGGATTGCCGAGCGTGTGCCTGTCATCGCATGGAAGAGTACGCAGGAAGAGCCGAAGAAAACGAAGCGCAAGGGACTGTTCGGGATATTCGGCAAGAGGGAAAAGCCGGAACCGACCGCCACAACCACCATGCTCTACACGCTCAACCGTGACATGATAACGCAGCAGAAGGCGCAGAGCCGCCGCCTTTCCGATCACGCCGACAGCCTCGCCGCACGGAACGCGGAACTGAACCACCAACTGCAAACCTTAATCAAGCAGATGGACAAAAAAGTGCAGACCGACCTTTTGAGGAGGGAAGCGGAGATAACCTTCATGCGTGAACGCTCGTTCATGCAGATAGGCGGTCTGACAGGATTTATACTCCTACTGCTGATAATGTCATACATAATCATCCACCGCTACGCCAGACGGATAAGCCGCTACAGGCGTGAGACGACCTCGCTGATAGCGCAACTGAACGAATCGAATAGTATGAACGGGAAGCTGACCGCCACCCGACAGAAGACGATGTACACTATCACCCATGAGCTGCGTACACCGCTGACCGCCATACACGGCTATGCGGAACTGATACGGAAAAGCGGTACGGCAGAAATCCAACACCATGCGGGAAGCGTGCTGCAAGCCTCCAAGCGGATGATAGCCATGCTCAACTCCCTGTTGAGTTTCTTTCGGTTGGAAAACGGAAAAGAGAGAATGAACATTTCCCCGTTCCGCCTGCAAAGCATAACGGACGTACTTGAAGCAGAGTTCCGACCTATGGCAGAAAGCAAGGATTTGAAACTTATCGTGGAGAACAGTACCGATGTTATTCTTATGGGTGACAAAGAGCGCATCATGCAGATAGGCGACAACCTGCTTTCCAATGCCATAAAGTACACACAAGCCGGAAGCGTATCTTTCCATTCGGGTTATGACGGAAAGACGCTTGCCCTTATCGTGGAGGACACGGGCAGCGGCATGAGCGAGGAAGAACAGCAACGGGTATTCGGTGAGTTTGAACGGCTCTCCAATGCCGCCACGCAGGACGGCTTCGGGCTGGGGCTGTCAATCGTCAAACGCATCGTGGATATGATGCACGGCAAAATCCGTTTGGAAAGCGAAAAAGGCAGGGGCAGCCGTTTCACGGTGGAAGTCCCCATGAATACGGCGGATGGCATTTCCGATGAAGAAAAGTACAAGCCGGAACGCCGTTTTGAACGGTCATTCTCGGTCATTGTGCTGGACGACAACGACATTCTTCTTTCGATGGTAAGGGATATGTACGCCCACTGTGGCATCCGTTGCGATGCGTGTGACAACACGGGTGACTTGATGGAGGCAGTACGCACACGAAATTATGATTTGCTGATTACCGACTTGAAAATGCCGGAAACCAACGGTTACGAGGTGTTGGAACTGTTGCGTTCATCCGACATTGGCAACTCCAAGACCATTCCCGTAATCGTGGCAACCGCTTCCGGCAGTTGTACCGAAGAGGAATTGTTGGTACACGGTTTCACCGCCTGCCTGTTCAAGCCTTTCGATATGGCGGAACTGATAGATGTTTCAGAAAAATGCCTTTTACAGAAAACAGATGTGGAAGAATATCCCGACTTGTCCTCCCTGCTTGCCTATGGGAATAAAACTGCCATGCTCGACCGCCTGATAACCGAAACGGAAAAGGATATGCAAGCCATGAGGGAAGCCTTTGGACGACTTGACCGCAAGGCGTTGGACGAACAGGTACACCGCCTGCGCAGTTCATGGGCGGTAATACGTGCGGACGGACCATTATGGAAACTGCATGAACTTCTGCATCGTGATGAAAAATGTTCCGATGAAGAATTGCGCCATTCCGTAAACGGAGTGTTACGCATGGGTACGGCAATAATCGAACTGGCGAGGAAGGAAAAGAAGGAGGAAGTCAGATGAAAGTGTATGTGATTGAGGATAATCCCGTCTATAACGATTACGTCTGCAACCTGCTGAAAAAGGAGGGCTTCGACACGATGCAGGCATACCATCTTTCAACCGCAAGGAAACTGTTGGCAAAAGCGGAAGATGATGACATCGTGCTTGCAGACTTACGCTTGCTCGACGGTGAGAGTATCGACCTGCTACGCTGGATGCGTGCCAATGGCAAACGGCAACCTTTCATTGTAATGACCGATTACGCCGAGGTACATACGGCGGTGGAGAGTATGAAACTCGGTTCTTCCGACTATATACCCAAACGGCTGGTAGAGGACAAACTCGTTCCGCTTGTCCGTTCACTGCACAAGATGCAGGAAAAGAAGAAACACTCCCAAGTCCCCATCTTCACACGTCAAGGCAAGGCATACCAAGAAATCAAGAGGCGTGTCCGCCTTGTCGCTCCCACACGGTTGAGCGTATTGATACTGGGCGAGAACGGAACGGGCAAGGAGCATATCGCACAGCACATCCACGCCCAAAGCAAGCTGTCGGACAAGCCGTTTGTCCCGGTGGATTGCGGCTCATTGTCCCCGACGCTGGCTCAATCCGCTTTCTTCGGTCACAGGAAAGGGGCTTTCACGGGTGCTGACAACGACAAGACAGGCTATTTTGAGGAAGCCGACGGCGGCACATTGTTCCTTGACGAGGTGGGCAACCTCTCGTTGGAAACACAGCAGATGCTGCTCCGTGCCATACAGGAACGGCGTTACCGTCCCATCGGGGCAAAGGAGGACAAGACCGCCAATGTGCGGATAGTGGTGGCGACCAACGAGGACTTACAGAAAGCTGTAGCCGATAAACGGTTTCGGGAAGATTTGTTCTACCGCCTGAAAGAATACACGATAACAGTACCGCCATTGCGTGATTGCCAAGAAGACATACTGTCATTGGCGGAGTTTTTCCGTGAAACGGCAAACAAGGAGTTGGGACGCAACATTAAAGGCTTCACAGTCACCGCCCGTAACGCCCTGCTCACCTATCCGTGGCCGGGCAACGTGCGTGAATTGAAGCAAACCATTCAGACGGCGGTACTGCAAGCCCAAAACGATACCATAACCGTGGATGATCTGGAAATCGGCAGTGAACAAACGACCTTTCCTACCAGTTTTACATTAAGGAATGATGAGGAGGACAAAGAACGCATCCTGCGTGCCTTGAAACAGGCAAAAGGGAACAAGAAACTCGCCGCCAAGATGCTCGGCATCGGCAGATCAACGCTGTATAACAAGCTGGACGAATATGGATTGAACGAAGAAAACTGACCGGATATGCCTGCAAATGAAGATAATTCGCTATCTTTGCGGCATATTTAAGAGAAAAGCAGGCGACTGGGAAGCCATTCGCCGATGATATATAGACATAAGACCGCAAGGCGTTTCTGATGGGAATCTGGAAAATTAACATCGAAAGAAAACATTGCGTGATTGCTTATGCTATGCCTACGCATAGCGTGCATTCACCTATTTTCTTTCAAGGCATTCCAGAGCCTCCATCAGAAGTAGCGTGGATTGCACGCTACTTTTTTTGCCTCGCCGCAAACGATAAAAAGGAAACCATTATGGGAAAGGTACAGATACTTGCCATACTTTCGATGGACGGATGCCTTTCGGAGCTGAACCCTAAAAAACGGTTGTTCAGGAGCCCCGAAGACTACGGTATGGAGGAGATACGGGGCAAAGCCCTTTACAGGCTGACACCCGACTACACCATTTCGATACTGCAAGACCAGCGGGAGAAAGAGGACGACACCTGCTATCTGCTGGAAGCGGATGCAAAGACAGTGGGATATGCCAACGGGCTGATACGGATGAACGCGGTGGATGAGATCATCATCTATATCATGCCGTGCATCATCGGAACCGGCGACCACTTTTTCAAGTCCGGCCTGTTCCCGACTGACTGGACATTGGCGGAGAACCGGAAATATGGTGGCGGCATAATCCGCCTGACATACCGGAGAAACAGGAAACGCCGTTGAGATACCGATGTGTCCGGCCTGTGGACACATTTTTAAGGGATGCGTGCCCGAAAAATGCACAGATGCCCAAAGTCTGGACACATTTTTCAGAGGCAAAAATCCGGGTTAAAAATATTTTTCAACCTTATACAACTGTAAGCCAGTGTGATACCGAATCATACCGGCTTTTTTCCTGCTTGTCGGTGAACACTTTGCACTATCAGTATATGTGCGCACACTGACAATCAAGTGTTAAACCCTCAAACAGGAAAAGAAAATGAACTACCTCATACTGGCGGAAACCGAGTTTTTCGCCCTGATAAACGGAGCCGGGAACGGCAACAACATGGAAGCTGCCTATAACGGCTTTGTGGAATCGGTCATATCACTGTGCTACGGGAACGGCAATAGTGCAGATGCCGCAATCGCAATGGCTTACGCCGAAAACGAATTGCAGCACCATCATACACTGTATGAAGATTCAGAGAACAGCGTGAATCTGTTTGTCCGCAAAGCCCTCTCCTTCATACGGAAGATGCAGAAACACGCTGCCGCAGACCACATCCAAGTGCCACCACTATCCGCTATCCGTACCTCCACCAATAACACGACCGAAAACCCGGCCTCGCCCCTGCAATGGACGGGCAACGCCATCGACCTCGTGGAACTTATCTACGGCATCAATGAAATGGGCTGTATCAACAACGGTGAAATGCCGCTCAAACAGCTTGCCCCGCTCCTGTACCGGATATTCGGCATCGAAGCCAAAGACTGCTACCGTTTCTACATCGACATCAAACGCCGGAAGAACGAAAGCCGCACTTATTTCCTTGACAGGATGCAGGAGAAACTCAACCGAAAGATTCTGCGTGACGAGGAGCTGGAACGGATGAGAAGATAGTCTGTACCATAGACAAGACAGAGGGTGACGGGGTGTCATCCTCTGATTTTTTATAGGCTATCCATGCCATGCAGATACTTTTCTCCATCTATTCGCCCGAAAGCCAGCGAAAAACACTACATTTGCATTTACGTTACAGATTCATATATGATTATAGAAAACCTCGATATAGTAAAACGGCTGATTGACGAAAAGGAAAACGGGCAGGTGGAGTTCAAGGAAACCACCGGTCAGTTGGAGCGCGGCATGGAAACCCTTTGCGCCTTCCTGAACGGGAACGGCGGCACGGTGCTGTTCGGTGTGAACGACAAGGGAAAGATTATCGGACAGGAAGTGAGCGACAAGACCAAACGGGATATGGCGGAGGCCATCAACCGACTGGAGCCGGTAGCAATGGTACGAATATCTTATGCTCCACTGCCGGACAGTGAGAAGAAAGTAATTATTTTCCGTGTTGAAGATTCAACGCTCAACCGTCCGTTCTGCTATAAAGGGCGACCCTATATGCGTGTGGAAAGCGCGACAACAACGATGCCGCAGACTGCATATAATGACTTGCTGTTGCAGCGTGACGGTAACAGATACCGCTGGGAACTTTTAGAGAACAGAAACCTAACCTTGCAGCACTTGGACACCAACGAGGTGTTGAAGACAGTAAGGTTAGGTATAGAATGCGGCCGTCTGCCGGAGGATACAGGTACTGACGTTCCTGCCATATTAGGGAAGTTCGGGCTATTGAAAGACGGGGTGTTGAACAATGCGGCAGCCGTGCTGTTTGGAAAACATGAGGATATGGAATATCCCCAATGCCTGCTCCGGTTGGCACGTTTCAAGGGCACGGACAAAACTGTATTCATGGACAGCCAACGCATTCAGGGGAACTTTTTCCAACTGCTCAACGCGGCAATGGCATTTATATTCAAGCATCTTTCCTTGTCCGGCACAACCGACACATTGGAACGGGAGGAGCATCTGACCATCCCCTACAAGGCGATAAGAGAAGGAGTGTTGAACAGCCTTACCCACAGGTCGTACAAAGAAGCCGGCGGTTCGGTGGGCATAGCCATTTATGATGACCGCGTGGAGATAGAAAACCCCGGCACTTTCCCGCCCGACTGGAATGCGGAGAAAATGAGGTCAGAGCATGAATCGAAACCACAAAATCCATTGTTGGCCAATGTCCTGTACAAGCGGAAGGTTCTGGAAAGCTGGGGACGCGGCATAGGACTGATGATGTCCGAGTGTCGCAAAGCCGGATTGCCCGAACCTGAATACAGGATATGGGCGGACAGTGTAACGCTGATATTCAAATGTGAGGTTACAAACCGACCAAGCACCGACCAGGCACCGACCAAGTACCGACCAAGCACCGACCAAGTCCTTGCTTTGGTGAAAATACTGAATGAGCGTGAGTTGTCCGTAAAAGAAATAATGGAGGCATTGGAACTGAACCATCGCCCCACATTCAGGACAAACTACTTGCATCCTGCATTGAATGAGGGCTATGTCATACCATTGTATCCGGAACAGCCGAGCCATCCGAAACAGAAATACCGCCTTACAGAGAAAGGCTTGGAATTGTTGAAACAGCAATAGGCATGGCGAAAAAGAAGAAAAAACAGCAGGGGCACTATTGCCGTATCTGCGGCGACTACAAGGCGAACGAGAAGTTCAGCGGCAAAGGTCACGCGCAACATATCTGCAAGAGTTGCATGTCCGCCATGCGCAGCGGCAAGAATCCGGAGGATATTCTGCCGGAGCCGTTGCCCGTGAGCCGTGAAACGACACGTTTCAAGAAACTGGACAAAGAGGGAAAAGCCGTGTTAAAAGCGTTTATTTCCGAAGTGGTAACCGAATACTGGCAGGAAAACAGACAGATACCGTTTGCGGAAAGTTTTTCCGAACTTAAAAAGTATATTATCGGAACCTATGATGAGGAATGCGGCATACTCCTGAAAGATGACGCGGAACTGAAGACCTACTTTCAGACCCATACGATAACGACCATAAACAAACTGCTGAAAGAAGAGAATCCGAAAAACGAAGGGTAAAGATAACCGGCGGAACAAGGTATCAAACTTGCCCCGCCCGTTTTTGTCGCCTACCGGTTATTTCTGCTGCAACAGATGTTTCAGATTTTCGTCACCCGCGATACGCTCCAGCTCGTCTTTCACGATCTGTTTCACCTCCTCCTTGATGCGCCTGTAATTCGCCTGTACCGTTTCTTTCATGCAGTCGTTGCCGTTTTCGTCAGTAAAATCGGTAATGACGGGTATCGGCTTGTAGGCTTTCTCCTCGCGCTTCACCTTCCCTGCATCCACGACAATCTCACAGTGGAAAATCTTCTGCTCGATACGCTCGCCATAGTTGTCGGACACCGAACCGACAAACATTCCCTGTGTCAAGCCGGAAATCTTGCTCGGCGGGATAAGCGCGTCCATCTGCGTGTTGATGGAGGTGGAAACATCCTGCCGGTTTATGGAGATGGACTGCCGCTTCTGCAACACCTTTCCAAACCGCTCCGAAAGCGTCTTGGCGGTATCGCCCACCACCTGACCGGAGAAGATGTTGCCTACGGTATTCATCACCACGGCGGCCTCCTTGTCACCGTAGTCACGTTTCAACTGCGAGAAGTCCTGAAATCCCAGACACACGGCAACCTTGTTGCTTCGCGCGGTGGCGATAAGGTTGTCCAGCCCCTTGAAGTATATAGTGGGTAGCTCGTCGATGATGACCGATGACTTCAACATACCTTTCTTGTTGATGAGCTTGACGATACGGGAATTATACAGACCGAGAGCCGCCCCGTAGATGTTCTGACGGTCGGGGTTATTACCCACACAGAGTATTTTCGGTTCTTTCGGATTATTGATGTCCAGCGTAAACTCGCTGTCCGACATCACCCAATAGAGCTGTGGGGAAATCATACGTGACAACGGGATTTTCGCCGATGCGATCTGCCCCATCAACTGCTCGGCTGCCCCTCCGAGCCATGCGTCCATGAACGGTGAAAGATAGTTCTCCAGTTCAGGATAAGAGGTCAGAATCGGGAAAATATCCTCGTAACGGCGGTTCAGGAACTCGATGGCATGGGGGAACGTGCAATACTTGCCATTCTGAAAAATTTTGAGATACCAGATGATAGCCGCGAAGAGAATGATTGGCGATTCCACAAAGAAGTCGCCCTGCTTCTGCACCCAACTTTTATTTAAGTTGAGCATAATAGTATAGGCACTCTCGTAAGCGTCCGTTATGTCCTCCATGAAATCCGGGTGAATGGGATTACAACGGTGCGAGCGTCGCGGGTCGTCAAAGTTTATCACGTAGAACTTCGGCTTCACCTTGTAGCCCTCCGGGTGGTTCAGCAGATGGTTATAGGCAATAGTCGAAAGGTCAGGATACTTGAAGTCGTAGATGTATTGACTAAATCCCTTCTCAATCTGCTGCTTGATAAAATTATTTACAACCGCGTATGACTTCCCGCTGCCCGGCGTACCCAACACGATGGACGCCCGAAAGGGATTAACCACGTTGATCCAGCCGTTGTTCCAACGTTTCTTGTAATAGAAGCGTGTGGGCAGATTGACCGAATACTCGCTTTCGATGAGCCGTGTCTCCTGCATGAAGATCTCGTTCTCGTCGTTGAACACATCGTCCATCAGGTTGTGCTTCAACAGGCGGCTCATCCACAGACCGCCCATCAGCAGGCAGACATAGCCCGCCGAGAGGGTGAAGATGTACAGCCCGGCGATAGCTTCCACCGGCAGCGGCAACACCAGTATCCACCAGTTGAGGAAGAACAGCACGAACCCTGCGGCAAGCATCGTCCATATCTTTTCCCAAGTGATTTTCTCCCCTTTCACGCCTTTCGTCCCCAGACAGGACAGGGCAAGCAGGAGGACGGCGAACAGCTTCGTGTAGAGGATAGTACGGAACAGCCCCGCCGTGCGGTCGAAGTTCATCAGTATCCTGTCCACCACGCCGATGTCCACACCCCACAGCCGTATGGCTTCGTAGCAGAACCAGTACACGTTCATGACCACTAAAATAATACTCACGGCACGCAGGAAATCCATGATTTTCGCCAGTGCCCTCAAATCGTCTTCTTGTGACATAAATTGAAAATTTTTGATTGTTCGTTGATACTTTGTTTACATTCCCAAGCCCTTGCGTCTCTTCTTTTTTCTCTTGCGCTGCATCGCCCGGATAAAGGCTTCCTCCTCGGCATCCACAGCCGGACCCTCGGGTGAAAGCAAGCCGACACCGCCAACCGTGTTCTCATAATCCGGAGCGGTCTGCCCGTGCTGTTCCTCCCCGGTTTCCAGCGGAATGGACAGTGGAATCGGCGGCTGTCCGGCGTAAGGCAGCGTGAAATGTTCCTGCAAGGCATTGGCCGAAAGTTCCTTGCCCATGCGAGAGCCGTTCAACACGCATCCCGTGCGGTGGTCGATGAACGTGGCCCCATAGATGCGCCCTTCCTCCGTGTAACGCAATATGGTGTCGATGCCCTTGGCTTTGAGCATGGCGATGAACTTTTCCTTGTCATACGTTGCGGCAAGTACGGAAAGGACGGTGCGCTTCGTCATGTCGGCGAGCTTTTTATCCTTGACCTCTTGCTTGGAGCGAACAAACTTCCTTTCTACGGCTTCATAGCCGACAGCCTTTCCGAAAAGTGAGGATTTGAACGGGTTGCCTACCTTATTGCCGGCATCGTCCGTAGCGGAGTACACCAATCCATAATACTCACGCCCGCGCACATTGCCCCGCACTTCCTCCACCGTCACATTATACAAGGAAAGAAGGGCGCGGTATTCGCCCATCGTCTGGAAACGGTACTGCTTGTTGAGAGCCTTGACCGTGTTCCCCACCTGCCTCTTCACATCGCCAGCCGAAGCGTCCACCTTGTGCAGCGGCGTGTCAAGACGTGGTTTCCTCCGCTCCGCATCGTGAAGCCCGTACTTCCGTTCCAGCTCGCGGGTTATCTGCTTGCTCCGGTAGAAGTTATTGCGCATGTCTATACTCCTGCCGTTCCCGTCCACCCTGACCGTCACGATATGCAGGTGGTGGCGGTCGATGTCCTCGTGCTTGAAAACAAGGTAAGGCTGGTTGCCGAACCCCATCTTTTCCAGATACTCGCGGGCGATGTCCTGCAATTCCGTGTCGGTCAGCACATCCTCGGGATGCGGATTCAGCGAGATATGCACCACCGGCTTTTCCACTTTCATCTGCGGCGGCAGGAAGGTGAGAAAGCCCTCCATCGCCTTGTTGATGTCCACCGTCCCCGTGCCGTCATTGAAGATGCGGTTGGTGGTAAGCAGCCTGCCTTTCGCTTCGTTAATCTTCTCCCCGTTGTAGGCGAGTGCGCCGTACAACGAGTTCCCTACACTGATTTTTGCGACCATTTCGCCTCCATTTGAGTTTCACTCTTCTTCAAACGCGACTCGGCAGAGTCCAAACCAGTTTGGCTCTGCTCTCGCTGCTCTTTCAGTTCCCTTGAAAGTTCCACAATCTCACGGCTCAATTTCACGAGTTCCACGGTCTGTTGCTCCAGTTTGTAGAGCAACGCCATCGCCTTTTTCTCGGAGAAATGGCAGCGCAACTCCTTCACGACTTGGTTGTAGTTCGTGCCTATCGCGCGGAACTGCGCATGAAAATCGGACAGTTTGGTGTAGTAATCCACCAACGTCTTGTCCACTTTCAGCACCTTGAACGGCTGCCCGAAGAAGTGCGCCTTGATGAAAACCGACTTGGCGTAAACGCCCGACTTCTCGAACATGGCGAGGAAACGGTTGTGTTCCTCTTCATTGAAACGGATGGTGTAGCGATGCACCGCCGGATCGAGTTTGGGATTTCTCCCGGTCTTGTTCTTTCTTTTCTCACTCATATAATTTGGATTTAGCGGTTTGACGGCATAAGCCGCCGCTTAGGGGCACAGCCACCGCAGGTTTGAAAGGCTTCCCGACTTCGGAGGGGAAGCCCGCCCCCCGGGGGCAAGGCGTTTTCATGGCTGCTCAAAATGTTTTGAGCGGCTGAAAACATACCTTGCTATGTTCAGGTGAACATAAAAATCCGTCGGGGACGGATTGGGGATGATTCCTTTCAAACTCCGGGCTGCGCCACCTGCGGCGTACCCTGCCGTTCGGGTGCAAAGTTAGGGCGATAAAGCCATGTATGACAGAGGTGTAAGTGTGCCAGATAGTGCCAACCGGCGCAACATGCTGCCACTTGCCGGAGAAGTGATGCAGATTCAAAAATATCATTGTTTATTTGCAGCGTGATTCAAGAAACGAACGATTTGAAGATATGAGAAACGGAACATTAAAATACCCGCAAAACCGCTTCGTCAAGCATTTGCCGAAACGGATTTCCAAACAATCGGCAATTCGGTTGTCCGACGATTTGGTGAAGTATGGATTCAATGACTTCATGACGCAATGCCGTCATTCACCGTTTGTCCGGTGCAACGTTTCACCACAGAACCGGATACGTGACGACCCGCCGGCGCGTGTAATCACGGAAGCGGATGGCGCGACAGCCAAATCCGCAAGGAAACAGAAAATTCAATCATCAACAATTAAAACAAATGGAACCATGAACAAGGAAATCTTCGTTGCATTCGCAACACAAAAAGGAGGCATCGGCAAATCCACCGTCACGGCACTTGCCGCCAGCTACCTCCACAACGTGAAAGGCTACAATGTCGCCGTCGTGGACTGCGACGACCCGCAGCACAGCATCCACGGCCTGCGTGAGCATGAAACGGGACTCATCGACAGCAGCACCTATTTCAAGGCTCTCGCGTGCGACCATTTCCGCAAAATCAGGAAGAACGCCTACACCATCATCAAAAGCGATGCGGTGAACGCCCTCGACGACGCTGAAAGAATGGTTGCCGCCGAGGATGTGAAACCCGATGTGGTGTTCTTCGACATGCCGGGGACACTCCGGAGCAACGGCGTGATAAAGACGCTCTCGCAGATGGACTATATCTTCACACCCCTTAGCGCTGACCGTTTTGTCGTGGAGAGCACCCTGAAATTCGTCACGATGTTCCGCGACAGGCTGATGACGACCGGACAGGCGAAGACAAAAGGACTGTACCTGTTCTGGACGATGGTGGACGGCAGGGAGCGGAACGACCTGTACGGCATCTACGAGGAGGTGATTGCCGAAATGGGCTTCCCGGTGCTTTCCACCCGCCTGCCCGACAGCAAGAAGTTCCGCCGCGACTTGTCGGAAGAGCGCAAGAGCGTGTTCCGCTCGACCATCTTCCCAATGGACACCTCCCTGTTGAAGGGGAGCGGCATCCGTGAGTTTTCCGAGGAGATAAGTGACATCATCAGACCGCAGTGAGCATGGGCAGCAGGAAAGTGAACACGGAAGGCATCGACGAGGAGCTGTTGCTTGCCTCCATCGGGCGGCGCACCCTTGACGGGACATCGCGCCCCACGCAGGAAGTTCCCGTAGCACCGGCCGGAGAAAGCACCGCCGTACCGGAGCCGCCACCCGCGCCACCCGTGACCCGGGAGAAAGCGCAGAGGGACGGCATCCGCCGGAAAAGGCCGGAAGAGGACTATAATGAGCTGTTCCTGCGCCGCAACGAGATAAAGACCCGCCAGTGTGTCTATATCAGCCGCGATGTTCACGGTAAAATCCTCAAGATAGTGAACGATATCGCCGGAGGGGACATCTCGGTAGGCGGCTATGTGGATACCGTGTTGCGCCGGCATCTGGAGCAGCACAAAGAGAGAATAAACGAATTATACAAAAAACAACGTGAAGATTTGATTTGAATATGATAAAGGAAAAGAACCCTAAGAGAAGATTGCCGCAACAAGGCGGTAACGGTATGTTTGCCCAAGTGCAGACGAGTGTGGAGATTACATCGTCCATTTCAATCCATGGCAAATGCAGCGAGAAAGAGTATGAACGGCTGTTCATCCGAGAACCCGAAGTAAAGGCGCGTGAGGGGAAGATGGCGTATGTGCGCCCGGAGTTCCACGAACGCATCATGCGCATCACCCGCGTGATCGGGCATGACAGGCTGTCTCTGTCCGCCTACATCGACCATGTGCTTGCGCACCATTTCAAACAATGCGAGGAGGCGATAAAAAGCCATTACGCAAAGAATTACAATCCGGTATTTTAACCATCAAAAAGAAACATGAAAAGAAAAAAGAATGATTGTCGCGCCTTCCTGAAAAAATCAGGCTTCAAGGCAAGGGACGGGAAACAGGTGTACATCAGCAAGGATATTCATGACAAGATAGCCATGATTGTCCGCCTGCTTGGTAATGGAGAAGTCACGATTGCCGATTTCACCGAGAACGTGGTAAGGGAATACCTCCGTACCCACCGTGACGAGCTGAACCGTATGTTGAACGCAGTCCCCAAAGTAGAACTATGAGCATGACGATGATTCTGCTGGCCGTATCGGTCGGCTGCAACCTCTGGTTCCTGTTCCTGCTACTCTATGACCGCATTATGGACACAAAGATTGCCCGTTTCTTCAAGGGCATTGTGAAAGTATGGAGGTCGTTGGAAGAAACGGAAAAAGGGCGGCAAACGGCACATACCAAACTTCCTGCGAGTGACAATGACATCATGGGCAAGAGCCGTTTCAAAATGGCATCAACCCGGACAAACGCTGCCATACCGGTGCAGGAAGCTGCCATTTCGGAAAAAGGCATTGAGCTGTCGGAGGAAGAGGCTACTTTTGACGACGGAAACACGGAAACCGTCTCACGCCCGACACAAGTACCGGAGGACAAACTCGATGAAACCTTCACGAGCATCCCGCCCTCGGAACTGGAGTACGGAGAAGATGAACCGGAGGATGAAGAACCAGACAAAAAGCAGGCTTCGGGAAGCAGCTTCGAGGATATTGACATGGCAGTACGCACCATACGGAAGGAATCACCATCCGATGAGGAAATGCGACACGCCGGAAAGGTCATGACGGAACTGGACGGGACAGAGCTTTTCACAAGAATAACGGAACGCCTGACCGATGATACAATGAGCGAGAGGCTTGCAAAGGCGATGGCAGTTTTCGTGGACACGGTGAACATGACCGTGACACAACAAAAGGAAAAGGTGTTCGTGATTCCCGACAACATCGAGGAGTTCGACTTCCGAAACTATGTATAACAGCTAAAAAAGAATGGAAATGAAAACGTAAAATGACGACACCCATGCGCACGGCGGTACAAGGTACAGCCAATCCGCAACGGACACACCCAAGTCCGTAGAAACAAACGGGCAACCACTAAACCAAAGTAAAGTAATCAAGTATCAACCGCCCGAAAAAGGACTATCCACCCTTTGGACGGCACAAAACAAGAACTGTTTATGAACAAGAACATCAGACAAAAGTTCATCATCTCTGCGGCACTCATGATTGCCGCAACCGCCTCCGTATTTGCGCAAGGAAACGGTCTGGCAGGTATTAACGAAGCCACCTCTATGGTGAGTTCGTATTTCGACCCCGGCACGAAATTAATCTACGCCATCGGCGCGGTGGTCGGTCTTATCGGAGGCGTGAAAGTCTATGGCAAGTTCTCGTCCGGCGACCCCGACACGAGCAAGACAGCCGCCTCATGGTTCGGGGCTTGTATCTTCCTGATTGTCGCTGCGACTATCCTGCGCTCATTCTTCCTTTAATAAACAATGTATGGCTGAATACCCGATAAACAAGGGTATCGGCCGTCCGGTCGAGTTCAAGGGTTTGAAGGCTCAGTACCTCTTCATCTTCTGCGGAGGTCTGCTGGCTCTCTTCGTCCTGTTCGTCATCCTCTACATGGTCGGCATCGACCAGTGGGTATGTATCGGCTTCGGCGTGGCATCGTCCTCCGTCCTCGTATGGCAGACCTTCGCGCTGAACGCCCGGTACGGCGAACACGGGCTGATGAAGCTGGGAGCTGCACGGAGCCATCCCCGATACCTTATCAACCGGCGGCGGATCACCCGATTATTCATACGGAAACGAAAGGAAGAAACAAAATGAGAAATACATCGAAAATGACGACACTGGAAAACAAGTTCCCGCTGCTGGCGGTGGAACACGGCTGCATCATCTCCAAGGATGCCGACATCACGGTAGCTTTCGAGGTGGAACTGCCGGAGCTTTACACCGTGACGGGTGCGGAGTACGAGGCGATACACGGCTGCTGGTGCAAGGCTGTCAAGGTGCTGCCGGACTTCTCCGTCGTCCACAAGCAGGACTGGTTCATCAAGGAGAAGTACACGCCGGAACTTCACAAGGACGACATGAGCTTTTTAAGCCGCTCTTTCGAGCGTCACTTCAACGAGCGTCCGTACCTGAAGCACACGTGCTACCTCTACCTGACCAAGACGACAAAAGAACGTAACCGGATGCAGAGCAACTTCAGCACGCTGTGCCGGGGGCATATCATCCCGAAGGAACTGGACGGGGAAACCGCCGCGAAGTTTCTGGAGGCAACGGAGCAGTTCGGGCGCATCATGAACGACAGCGGTTTTGTCAGGCTGCGCCGCCTCTCCACCGATGAGATTGTGGGGACGGACGGCAAAGCCGGACTGCTGGAGCGGTACTTCTCGCTACTGCCCGAAGATAACGCCACGTTGCAGGACATCGAGCTTTCGGCAAGGGAAATGCGCATCGGCGACAACCGCCTGTGCCTGCACACCCTTTCCGACGCGGAAGACCTGCCCGGCGCGGTGGCGACAGACACCCGTTACGAGCGGCTGTCCACCGACCGCTCGGACTGCCGCCTCTCCTTCGCTTCCCCCGTGGGGCTGCTGCTATCCTGCAACCACATCTACAACCAGTATGTGATTATCGACAACAGCGAGGAGAACCTGCAGAAATTCGAGAAGTCCGCCCGCAATATGCAGTCGCTCTCCCGCTATTCGAGGAGCAACAGCATCAACCGCGAGTGGATAGACCAGTACCTGAACGAAGCCCATTCCTACGGTCTGACCTCTGTACGGGCGCACTTCAACGTCATGGCGTGGAGCGACGATGCGGAGGAACTGAAGCATATCAGGAACGATGTAGGAAGCCAGCTTGCAAGCATGGGGTGCGTACCCCGCCATAATACCACCGACTGCCCGACGCTCTACTGGGCAGCCATGCCCGGCAACGCGGCGGACTTCCCTGCGGAGGAGAGTTTCCACACCTTCATCGAACAGGCGGTGTGCCTCTTCACGGAGGAAACCAACTACCGCAGTTCGCTCTCGCCTTTCGGCATCAAGATGGTGGACAGGCTCACGGGGAAACCGCTGCACCTCGACATCAGCGACCTGCCGATGAAACGGGGCATCACGACCAACCGTAACAAATTTGTGCTGGGTCCTTCGGGCAGCGGCAAGTCCTTCTTCATGAACCATCTCGTGCGCCAATATTACGAGCAGGGTGCGCACGTGGTGCTGGTGGACACCGGAAATTCCTACCAAGGGCTGTGTGAAATGATACGGCGTAAGACGAATGGGGCCGATGGAGTGTATTTCACATACACGGAGGAAAAACCCATCAGTTTCAACCCGTTCTACACCGACGATTACGTGTTCGACGTGGAGAAGAAGGACAGCATCAAGACGCTGCTGCTGACGCTATGGAAGTCGGAGGACGACAAGGTGACGAAAACGGAGAGCGGGGAACTGGGCAGTGCCGTGAGTGCCTATATCGGGCGCATCAAGGCAGACCGCACCATCGTCCCCTCGTTCAACACCTTCTACGAGTACATGCGCGACGATTACCGCAGGGAACTGGCGGAGCGTGACATCAAGGTGGAGAAGTCCGACTTCAACATCGACAACATGCTCACCACCATGCGGCAATATTACCGGGGCGGGCGTTACGACTTCCTGCTCAACTCCACGGAGAACATTGACCTGCTTTCCAAGCGGTTCATCGTTTTCGAGATTGACAGCATCCGCGACAACAAGGAGCTGTTCCCCGTGGTGACCATCATCATCATGGAAGCCTTCATCAACAAGATGCGCCGGTTGAAGGGCGTGCGCAAACAGCTGATATGCGAGGAGGCGTGGAAGGCGCTGGCATCGGCGAACATGGCGACCTACATCCAGTACCTCTACAAGACGGTGCGCAAGTATTTCGGGGAGGCAATCGTGGTGACGCAGGAGGTGGACGACATCATCAGCTCACCAATTGTCAAGGAGAGCATCATCAACAACTCGGACTGCAAGATACTTCTCGACCAAAGGAAATATATGAACAAGTTTGATACCATACAATCCTTGTTGGGGCTGACGGAGAAGGAGAAGTCGCAGATACTCTCCATCAACATGGCGAACAACCCTTCAAGGCTCTATAAAGAAGTGTGGGTCGGACTTGGCGGCACGCAGTCGGCGGTCTATGCCACAGAGGTGAGCACGGAAGAATACCTCGCCTATACGACTGAGGAAACGGAGAAGGTGGAGGTGTACCGTCTGGCGGAACAGCTGGGCGGCGACATCTAAGCCGCCATCCGGCAACTTGCCGAAAGGCGGAGAAACAAGCAATAAGCAATCAATAACCAGTAAAACAGATTTATCAACGAACTAAAAAAGAAAAATGCGTATGAGTGTATCAAGAATGAAAATGCTGCAAGTCAGCAAGTGTTTAATCGGGTTGGCGGTCATGGCGCTGCAATCCTGTGAGACAGCGGACAACTGCCGCGACCAACTGTGCGGGAACTGGGAAAGCGTGGAGGGCAAGCCCGACGTGCTTATCTACAAGGAGGGCGAAGCCTACAAGGTGACGGTGTTCAAGCGGAGCGGACTGCGCCGCAAACTGAAACCGGAGACCTACCTCTTGCAGGAGGAGAACGGCAACCTGTTCATGAATACCGGCTTCCGCATAGATGTGTCCTACAACGAGGCAACGGACATCCTTACCTTCTCGCCGGGCGGGGACTATATACGTTCCGCAAAGAAAGCGGAGGACGATATGGAACATTCCGGATTGTCATTTTCCAAAGATATGGACGGGGCTTCGTTTTCGGAATTGAACGACATCTTCAAAGAGTACGATAAGAAATAATCAACCGCTAAATCCAAAGAAACATGAGAACAAGAATAACTCTTACCATCTGCCTGTGCCTGCTCCTCGCGGGCAGGGCAAGCGCACAGTGGGCGGTGATAGACCCGTCCAACATCGCGCAGAGCATCGTGAACACCTCCAAGAACGTGGTGCATACCTCGACCACCGCCACGAACATGGTGAAGAACTTTCAGGAGACCGTAAAGATTTACGAGCAGGGCAAGAAGTATTACGACGCGCTGAAATCGGTGAACAACCTCGTCAAGGACGCACGCAAGGTGCAGCAGACCATACTGATGGTGGGCGACATCACGGACATCTACGTGACCAGTTTCCAACGGATGATGCGCGACGACAACTTCACGGTGGAGGAACTCGGAGCCATCGCCTTCGGCTACACGAAGCTGTTAGAGGAATCCAACGACGTGCTGACGGAGCTGAAGAACGTGGTGAACATCACCACGCTCTCCATGACGGACAAGGAGCGCATGGATGTGGTGGAACGCTGTTACTCCAAGATGAAGCGTTACCGCAACCTCGTGAGCTACTACACCAACAAGAACATCAGCGTGAGCTACCTGCGTGCGAAGAAGAAAAACGACCTCGACCGCATCATGGGACTGTACGGCAGTATGAACGAAAGATACTGGTAGCCTATGGAGTTCGACAACCTTCACCAGATTCTGCGCTCGCTCTATGAGCAGATGATGCCGCTGTGCGAGGACATGGCGGGCGTGGCGAAAGGCATCGCCGGGCTGGGCGCGTTGTTCTATGTCGCCTACCGGGTATGGCAGTCATTAGCGAGAGCCGAGCCGATAGACGTGTTCCCCATGCTGCGTCCTTTCGCGATAGGCTTGTGCATCATGTTCTTCCCCACCGTGGTGCTGGGCACGATAAACAGCGTCCTCTCGCCCATCGTGCAGGGCACGGCGAAGATGCTGGAGGCGGAAACGCTGGACATGAACCAATACCGGGAGCAGAAGGACAAACTGGAGCATGAGGCGATGATGCGCAACCCCGAAACCGCCTACTTGGTGTCCAACGAGGAGTTTGACAAACAGTTGGAGGAATTGGGTTGGTCACCTTCCGACATGGTGACGATGGCGGGGATGTATATCGAACGCGGGATGTACAGCATGAAGAAGAACATCCGCGACTTCTTCCGCGAGATACTGGAACTGATGTTCCAGGCCGCCGCCCTCGTGATAGACACCATCCGCACGTTCTTCCTCGTGGTGCTGGCGATACTCGGTCCGATAGCCTTCGCCATATCGGTGTGGGACGGCTTCCAAAGCACGCTCACGCAGTGGATATGCCGCTACATACAGGTCTATCTGTGGCTGCCCGTGTCGGACATGTTCAGCACCATACTCGCCAAGATACAGGTGCTGATGCTGCAAAGCGACATCGAGCGTATGCAGGCTGACCCGAACTTCTCGCTGGATTCGAGCGACGGGGTGTATATAGTGTTCATGATCATCGGCATCATCGGCTACTTCACCATACCGACTGTGGCGGGCTGGATCATCCAAGCCGGGGGCATGGGCAGCTACGGGCGCAACGTGAACCAGACTGCCGGACGTGTCGGAGGGTTTGCGGGCAGCGTGGCGGGTGCAACGGCAGGCAACACCGTGGGACGCTTCGGCAAACTGCTGAAACGAACATGACGGGACGTGTTTCCCTTGTCGCCGACTCGACAGCCTCTTGTCGCTGACTTGTGCGCCTCTTGTCGCCGACAAGCGGAAACCGCTCCGGACACAACAGGAATAATAACTAATAATAAACCGAACAGAATAAAATGGAATTCAAGTCACTCAAAAACATAGAGTCATCGTTCAGGCAGATACGCCTGTTCGGTATCGTCTTCCTCTCGCTGTGCGCCGTGGTGACGGTATGGAGCGTGTGGAGTTCCTACCGCTTCGCGGAGAGACAGAGGGAGAAGATTTATGTATTGGATAACGGCAAGTCGCTAATGCTGGCACTCTCGCAAGACCTCTCGCAGAACCGTCCGGCGGAGGCACGGGAACATGTGCGCCGTTTCCACGAGCTGTTCTTCACGCTCTCGCCCGAAAAGAGTGCGATAGAACACAACGTGAAGCGTGCCCTGCTGCTGGCGGACAAAAGCGTGTACAACTACTACTCGGACTTCGCGGAGAAGGGGTACTACAACCGCATCATCGCGGGGAACATCAACCAAGTGCTGAAGGTGGACAGCGTGGTGTGCGACTTCAACGGCTATCCCTACCGTGCCGTGACCTACGCCACGCAGAAGATCATCCGGCAGAGCAACGTCACCGAGCGCAGCCTCGTGACCACCTGCCGCCTGCTCAACTCGTCCCGTTCGGACGACAATCCCAACGGCTTCACCATCGAGGGGTTCACCATCATCGAGAACAAGGATTTACAAACCATCAAACGCTAACAGGACAATGAAAAGAAAAAGTATCAGAAAATCGCTGTGGGGCGCGTACTGGAAGCTCCACGACAAGAAGAAAATGCTGGCGGCAAGGCTCAAAGGCTACTTGGACGGCTTGCCCCCGAAGACTCGCAGGCGCATCGTGCTGGCGATGCTCGCCGCCTTTGCCGCGCTTGCCCTCTACACCTTCGGCAAAGCCCTCTATGACATCGGCAGGAATGACGGCAGCCGGATTGAGATAGACCATGCCGGACAGGTGGAACTGTCCGTAAAGCCTGAAAACAATCATAACGTAATACCTTATTTATATGGAACAGACGAAGAATGAACCAAAAAACGAGAACAAAGCCGCTCCCGGCAATGACAAGCCGAAGAATGAGCGCAAGCCGCTGACCGAAGTCCAACGGCTGAAACGGCAGAAGATGATAGTGCTGCCCGCTATGGTGCTGGCGTTCATCGGGGCGATGTGGTGGATATTCGCGTCCTCTTCCGACAAAGGGCAGCAGCCGGGTGTGAACGGCTACAACACCGAGATGCCCGATGCGGACAAGGAGAACCGGCTCATCATCGGCGACAAGGCGAAAGCCTACGAACAGGGTGCTATGGAGGAACGGCAGGAGAACCGCAGCCGCGCCATGCAGCAGTTGGGCGACCTGTTCGACCGCGAGGTGGCGGAAACGGACGGTGGCAGGGACTTCGACCTTGCCGACCCCGGCGGAAAGGAAGAGCCGGAGAAGTCCGCACCGAAGACTATCCAATCCTCCGCAGCCGCCTACCGTGACCTCAATGCTACGCTCGGCAATTTCTACGAACAGCCGAAGAACGACAATGCGGAGATGGACGAACTGTTGGAGCGTATCGCCTCGCTGGAGTCGGAACTTGAAAGCGGGAAAGGCAAGGCATCTTCTATGGATGACCAAGTGGCTCTCATGGAGAAGTCCTATGAGCTGGCGGCAAAGTACATGGGCGGTCATAACAACGTCAAGCCAGAAACCATGCAGGCGGCAGAGCCGTCTCCCGTGCGGAAAGCCGGAAAGAACACGGCAAAACCCGTGAGGCAGGTGGCGCATCAGGTGGTGTCCTCACTCGGACAGCCGATGAGCAATGCAGAGTTTGTCGCCTCCTTCTCGCAGGAGCGCAACCGCAGTTTCAACACGGCAGTGGGTGTCACGACCGTATCGGACAGGAACATCATATCGGCGTGCGTCTATGGGGCGCAGAGCGTGACGGACGGGCAGACGGTCAAGTTGCGCCTGCTGGAGCCGATGGCGGTGGCGGACAAAATCATCCCCCGAAATGCGGTGGTGGTAGGTGCTGCCAAGATTCAGGGAGAACGGCTCGGCATCGGAATCACCTCGCTGGAATATGACGGCACTATCATACCGGTGGAGCTGGAGGTCTATGACACGGACGGACAGCCCGGAATATTCATCCCCAACTCAATGGAGATGAACGCGGTCAGGGAAGTCGCCGCCAACATGGGCGGCTCGCTCGGCAGCAGCATCAACATCTCCACCAACGCGGGGGCGCAGCTCGCCTCCGACTTAGGCAAAGGACTGATACAAGGCACGAGCCAGTATATCGCCAAAAAGATGCGTACCGTGAAAGTGCATCTGAAATCGGGATACAGGGTCATGCTCTATCAGGAAACAAATTAAGATAACAACCCAATTTTTAATTTACCACTAAAATCCAAAGTAATGAGAAAAGCAATCATGATGCTTGCCCTCGCTATGGGCATCGCAACTGCCAACGCGCAGGAGAATGTAACCGTTGGACAAAGCAACGGAAGTGAACAACAGACGGACGGACAGCCGACCTTGACAAAGGAGGTCTATCCGCAGAAGGAGGCGGACGGCGACCTGTACCACGGTCTGACGAAGAAACTGACATTCGACCGCATGATACCGCCCCACGGTCTGGAAGTGACCTACGACAAGACCGTCCACATCATTTTCCCCTCGGAAGTGCGCTATGTGGATTTAGGCTCGCCCGACCTGATAGCGGGCAAGGCGGACGGTGCGGAAAACGTCATCCGCGTGAAGGCTACCGTAAGGGACTTCCCGAACGAGACCAACATGTCCGTCATCACGGAGGACGGGAGTTTCTATACCTTCAACGTGAAGTACGCCGCCGAACCGCTGTTGCTCAACGTGGAGATGTGCGACTTCATCCATGACGGCGAGGCGGTGAACCGCCCGAACAACGCGCAGGAAATCTACCTGAAAGAATTAGGCAGCGAAAGCCCCATGCTGGTGCGCCTTATCATGAAGTCCATCCACAAGCAGGACAAGCGCGAGGTGAAACATATCGGCTGCAAGCGTTTCGGCATCCAATATCTGTTGAAAGGCATCTACACGCACAACGGGCTTCTCTATTTCCATACGGAAATCAAGAACCGGAGCAACGTGCCTTTTGATGTGGACTACATCACATGGAAAATCGTGGACAAGAAGGTGGCGAAGCGTACCGCCGTGCAGGAGCAGATCATCCTGCCGCTCCGTGCGCAGAACTACGCCACCTGTGTGCCGGGAAAGAAAAGCGAACGCACGGTGTTCACGATGGCGAAGTTCACCATTCCCGACGGCAAGTGCCTCGTGGTGGAGCTGAACGAGAAGAACGGTGGTCGCCACCAGTCGTTCGTGATTGAGAACGAGGATTTGGTGCGTGCCAATACAATTGACGAACTTTCTGTAAAATAAAGCACTGACCATGAGAAAGTACATCGCAATCATCATCGCGTCGCTTGCCCTTTTCACGGGGCAGGCGCACGCCCAGCGGTGCCTGCCGAAGATGCAGGGTATCGAGGTAAGGACGAATCTGACGGACGGCTTCAAGCCCGGCGGCAACAATGGCGGGTACAGTTTCGGGGCGGCTCTCTCCGCATACACGAAGAAGGGGAACAAATGGGTGTTCGGTGGCGAATACCTGTTGAAGAACAACCCGTACAAGGACACCGCCATACCTGTGGCGCAGTTCACGGCGGAGGGCGGCTACTATTTCAAGATACTTTCCGATGCCCGTAAAATCATGTTCGTCTATGCGGGGGCTTCGGCTCTCGCCGGATATGAGTCGGTGAATTGGGGCGAAAAGGTGCTGCATGACGGCTCGACACTGCATGACCGGGACGCCTTCATCTATGGCGGTGCGCTGACATTGGACGTGGAGTTTTACGTGGCTGACCGTATCGCCCTGCTCGCCAACCTCCGGGAGCGCCTGCTGTGGGGTGGCGACACTCAAAAGTTCCATACGCAGTTCGGGGCGGGCGTCAAGTTCATCATCAACTGACACGGAAAGTATGGAACGGACGGACATTGAAAACATGAGGCGGATACCCCTTGCGGACTTCCTCGCACGGTTGGGGCACGAGCCTGTACGAAGGAGCGGCAACGAGCTGTGGTATCGTGCGCCGTACCGAAACAAGTGCACGCCCTCTTTCCGTGTGAACGTGGCGAAGCAGCTCTGGTATGACTTCGGTTTGGGCAAAGGCGGTGACATCTTCACGCTTGCCGGGGAGTTGGCGCAAAGCGGTGACTTTATGGAACAGGTGAAGTTCATTGCGGATGCCGCCAATATGACGGTTGATAGGTTAAAAATGCCGACCTATCAACCGGAGCCGACCGAACCCGTTTTTGAAAGATTGGAGGCAGTTCCGCTGCTTCGCTCTCCACTGACGGATTATCTGGCGGAACGGGGCATCCCTTATGCTGTTGCATCCCGCCACTGCTGCCGCCTGAACTACGGTGTGCGTGGTAAGCGGTACTTTGCCGTCGGCTTTCCGAACGTGTCGGGCGGCTATGAAACCCGAAGCCGCCGCTTCAAGGGTTGCGTGCCACCCAAAGATGTGTCACTGATAAAGGCGGAAGATACCGCTGCCGACGTGTGCAGCGTGTTCGAGGGCTTCATGGACTTCCTGTCCGCCGCCACACTCGGTTTGGCGACGAGTGACAGCCTTGTGCTGAACTCCGTCGCCAACGTAGGTAAGGCGGTGAAACACTTAGACGGGTACGGGCGCATCGACTGTTACCTCGACCGTGACGAGGCAGGGCGCAGGGCAATGGAAGCCCTGCGGACACGCTACGGAGGAAAGGTGACAGACCGTTCCGGCATCTATCAAGGCTGCAAGGACTTGAACGAGTACCTGCAACAAGTATCAAGAAAACAACAAAAGAACAACAATCTAAAAATCAAAGAATAATGAACATACTGAACAACAAGAACAAGAGAACATCAATCTTCAAGGCATTGGCATTTTGCCTCGTCGCCGCAGTGTCATTCACATTCGTATCGTGCGATGACGACATGGACATCCAGCAATCCTATCCCTTTACGGTGGAAACCATGCCCGTGCCGAACAAGGTCACAAAGGGGCAGACGGTGGAAATCCGCTGTGAGTTGAAAAAGACGGGCGATTTCGCCAATACCCTCTATACCATCCGGTATTTCCAGTTCGAGGGTGAAGGCACACTGAAAATGGACAATGGCATCACCTTCCTGCCCAATGACCGCTACCTGCTCGAAAACGGGAAGTTCCGGCTGTATTACACGGCGCAGGGTGACGAGGCGCACAACTTCATCGTGGTAATAGAAGATAACTTCAAAAATTCCTACGAACTGGAATTTGACTTCAACAACTCAAACCGCTCCGATGATGAGGAAGAAAAGGTTGTTGGCACCCTGCCTGCCGGTTACTATCATCCTGTTATGAGCCTATGAGGAAGTGCAGGATGATACTGACGCTCTGTTTCCTTTCGGCGGTCTGCTCTTTGTGGGCGCAGGGCAACCGCCATAGAGAAACAGGTAAGGGAACGGGACTATATCATCTGTCCCTGCATGAGAGGGCTTTCTTGTGTACGCGCTACTTTGAGGGCTGGCACTCGGAGGGTTGCTATCCATACATAGGCTGGGGTCATCGTTTACAAAAAGGCGAGAAATACTCGGCACGCACCATGACGAAGCGGCAGGCGGACGCACTCCTGCGGAAAGACCTGCGGAAATTCTGTGCCATGTTCCGACAGTTCGGGCGCGACAGCGTTTTGCTTGGCACGTTGGCTTTCAATGTGGGTCCTGCGAAGCTCTTGGGAAGCAAGCGATACCCCAAAAGCACGCTAATTAAGAAGTTGGAGGCAGGCGACAGGAACATTTACCGGGAATATATCGCTTTCTGCCATTACAAGGGGAAACGACACGCCATGCTGCTCAAACGGAGAAAGGCGGAGTTTGCGTTGCTGTACGTTCCGTAACATGGAAAGTGTCTGACAAATGAAAATCCGATGAAGCCGCGACTTCATCGGATTTTCCGCTTTTCATACATTCGGGATTTTTCCTTTGCCGATTACCTCACCGTCCCTGCAATGCTCGATGATGCCGGGCGAAAATCCCATGTCCCGATTGCAATATACCGGATATAATCCGCATACTCCTGACCTTGAAAATTCCTGCCCGTGAGGTTTTTGAAAATCATCCTTATGCTTGTCCCCTCATCGCTGTGCAGGATGATTTTTCCGTTCTGTCTGATTGCTTCCATGACTAAAACTTTGTTTTTGTGAATACTATCGTAGATTAGGACTGCGGTTTCTTTGCCTACTTTCTTACCCGCCATCATGCTCATGAAAGAAAGTAGGCGGCTTCTGCCGCCCGCCTCTCAAAATCGGGTGTAAAGTCCCGTTACCATCGTGAACATTTCTTCCAGCATATCGCAATAGATACCTTCGTGCGTGGCTATGTCCTTCGTCTTACACTCGAACGTCTTTTTGCTGAACGTCCTGCGGTAGAAACGCATATTGTAAAGGTCTAATCCTGCGTCATAGATGATGTCAAGGCGGTTTGCGCTTGTCCTGTTCCTCGCAAGGCTCATGCGTAAGCCGTTGCCCATGTCTATGAAGTCCTTGCTTCCCGTCATGGCGGCAAAGCGTCTGCCGCCTATCTGCTCTAAAATCGTCTTTGCTATCATGCTTTTCTTGGTTTTAGGTTGGCGGTGCGGACACCGCCAACTTGTTCAACATTCTGTTATCTCGGCAATGGGCGTGTTTCGTTTCAACCACTCCATAAGGCACTCCATATTGTACTCGCTTGTGATGACTGCCGTATGGCGGTCAATGGCGGTAAACCTGCTGCTCTCGTAGTCGTCTATCCACCCTTTTAGGGTATCAACTCCCCACGCTTCGGCATCGTCAAAGATGCCGTCCAATACTTTGATAGGCTCGCTGAACTTCACTATCAGCGTTTGGTAGGCTGCGTTCATCGGTTGTCCTCCTTCCCTTCTTTTGCCGTAAGCCACTTGTCCCGTGCGGCTCGGCACTCGTCCAACGTGGGTTTGACACAAGAGAACAACTCTCCGTCCAAAGGGTGGCGGTAGTCGTACTGCACAAGTGTCCGCTTGCGTCTGCCGATACCCGATTGGAAACGCTCGTATTTCTCCGTACCTGCTTCCGTGCAGGTGCTTACTCCGTTAACGGTCATTCGTGTTGCCATAATCATCTATTTTTGAATGAATTTTTCTAAATACTTTTCCTGCACTCCGAGTGCTTCTGCATAGACACTCAATTGGGCAGCATAGTAGGTACGGTAGTAACTTCTCTCCATTTCGTTCTTGGATAATCCGATATGCGCCTTTATATCGTTCAAATGTCTTTTGACGATATACTTGTAGTAATGAAGTTTCCTCTTTCTGTCCATAATCGTTGCTTTTAATGGTCGTTAAAAATGTACTGACAGGACTCTGTTTTTCATTACCATTTCGGGGTTGCTCGTATAGCGTTGGTGAATCCAAAAGTGCCTGCGTCCGTAGCCGTAATGGAAGAACTTGTCAAGTTCGTGTTTTTCGGCAAACTCCTTTACACCCCGTCTTAACTGCTCCTCACTCGTTGTCAGAGTGAGGAGGTTCACAAATTCAAGAAACATCGTGGGGATTTTATCGTCCCACAAGCAAACCATGCTTTCAAATCTTACTTCCATGTTGTTCAATATTATAATTATAGGTTGATATTATGCTGCGTTCATCCGCTGACGGATAAGGCTCATGTTACTGTTCACAAGGGCGATGATGCGGTCGTGGTACTCGGTGTTCTCGTTGCATACGCCACGGCACTGCACCACCTCAAAGGTTTTCAGTGACACCTCCACCGTTTCTATGCGCCTGCCGTCTATCCGTGCGGAGAGTATCAGGGAATTTTTCCGATTGTGGTAGCCGCCCACACAATGGTGCATTAGCCTTCCTTCCGTTTCCATTTCCTCCACGCTTTCAATGACCTTGACAAGTATAAGGTTGTCAGAGAATGCAAGTCCGAAAAACATTCCTTTGGTTTTCAGATAATTCTTCTCGTCCTCAATCGCTTTCATGCGTTGCTGTTCCGTCCGTTCACGTTCCCTTTGTCGGTTGCGCCTTGCCACCAGCTTGTCGTGTTCGGATTTGAGGTCGGAGGGGCAGACGTACTTCGGGCTGTTCGTGTCCTTTCCGAAATGCCGCAGGAGGTCTATGGTGTCGCACCACATTGAGCCGTCCGAAATGGTGTAGCCGTTGCGGATACATATCTTCACGGATGCCCAATACCTCTCCATGTCGAAACGTGATGTCAGATAGTGGTGCAACATCGGGTATTGCCCTGCCTTCATAAGTGTTTCGGCTCGGCTGTCGGAAAGCAAGGCAGGGATGAGTCTGGTCGGCACTATGTCGTGGAAGTCACCGTCAAAGCCGTTCCTGCGCAATACGTCCAAAACCTTGGACTTGGGATATATCGGGGAATAGGCGATGTGGCGGTATGCCGCATTGTCGCTGCGGACTGCAAGCGGAGAGCCGAAGGAGAACGTGTCGATGTAGCGACCCAACACACGCTGTATGCCCACCACCGCCATGCGCCCTTGTGCGTTCCGCCAATACTGCCCGATTTCAAGCGAATAAGGCTTTGCCTTACAGCCTTTCTCCATCTCCACGACAAGCAGGAACTTGCGCAGCACTTGGTATTCTCCGCTCGTGGTGAGGACGGTGAAATACTGCTTCTGCGGAAGTTTGCGCTCGAAAGTTTGGCGCACTTTCAGCCTTGCACCGCACTTGGGGCAGGTGCAGCTGTCGCTTGGCTCTGCCATAAGCCAGCCGTGTCCGTAGTCCATGCAGGTGGTGCGACCTTTCGGCAGTCGATAGGCGTAATGGTCTATGCACTCACGGAAAGCCCAATCCATTTGCCGTTTGGTTATCGGACGAAGGCTTTTGCTTTGGGCAAGCACAGCCTTTTCAAACTTGTTTCTCGGTTTCATGGTCAGAAGTCAAATAATGAGGGTTCTACTTTGGTTTCTTTCTTCGCTGTCGGCTTGTTGCGGTTCTGCAACTTGCGGAGTTCTTCCTCTTGGTATTGGCGGACGGCTTTCTGCCGTGCCTCCGCTTTTTCCTCCGCCGTGAGTTCCACAACGTGGTTCACCGCCACTTGGCATTGGATAGGCTTGCCCACCTCTATCTCGTTCTCGTCATAGTAATGCACGGCTTGTCCGTAAATCTCCCCGTCCGTGAAGCCGTTGCAACCACTGTTCTTCACATAGTTCAGAATGTAGGTGATGCAATCGTCCATGTTCTTGGCAGGGTTGCGGTAGTTCTTGGCAAAGAGCGCATCTTCCGCTGCACGCTGCTCCAAATACATCTGTATCGTTCTCTTGAAATGGTCTGTTCCTTTCATATCGTCAAATTTTAGCTGGGTTGTCATTCAGATAAAGTATGTCGCAGTCCTCCACTTCGGCAGGTAGTCCGAAAAGTGGATAGTATGAGAAGTACGGCTGTGCGTTGCCGTCCATGTCCGTGAGGGGCGAAACGATTTGCACCTGCCAATCGCTTGTCCATTTGTCTATCAAGCGGACTTCTTCCTCCGTCAGCCCCGCCCGGTCACCGCCCGTAAGGTAACACAAGCTCCATGTAGGTATCTTTTCCGTTGTCTTGTTCATATCGCTGTCATTTTAGATTGTCTGTTTCAGTATTCCTCTCCAATAGGTCGGCTCAACCTCGCTCAAAAGGAAGTCCATGAAGTCCTTTCGTGCGTCCTTGTTCAGTTCTCGGTAGAGTTCACGGAACACGGATATGTTGCCGTTGATGTACGTTTCCACCATATACACGAAGATGTTGCCCACCTCGTAATATCTGCACTGCTGTTCTACTGTCTTGCTGCTTCTCTTTGCCATGTCGGTAGGGGTTAAAGGGTAAATAACCAAAGAATAAATCCGAAGAAGGCGATAGTGGAAAGGATAGCCACGATTACGCCTATCGCCACTCGGAACACTCCGTTTACAATCTCTCTGATGATGCCCCAAAGGATGCCGAACACCCCGAAGGCGGTGCGCACCATCAAGCCGCATATCGCAAGCCCTATGTACTGCGCCATTTGTCTGAAATTTGCCGTTGCCGTCATATTTTCGCTGTTTTTGATTTTTTGTTTTTTAATGCGGATTCAAGAGCTGAGGGAGTTGAGTTTCAAACTATCTTATCTGCCTCTCGTTTATCCGACATTTTTTTTATGCGTCTTTCTGTCGCATCGGTCGTTTTCGTTTCGGGTGCTTGAAAAGGTAGGGATTAGGGAATGCAAGGTTTTTCGGCCAAAATACTACCCGCAGGGCTGGAGATTTTTGCCGGAAACAGGAGGCTTGACCTTGCTTTCCCGTCCAATCCCGGAGTTACCTTTGCGCCCAGAACGGAAATGACTGCCTGATGCGGCCCACTGAAAGGCGCGAAAATGGAGGTAAACGGAAGTGGAGGCAGATTAGACAGGAAAAACTTCAAAAGAGAAATCCGTAAAAAGAAGAAGCCTCAAAGGAAAAGGAATATCGCCGGAAGCGTGAAACCGGGCAAACCACATGCAAGGAAGTATGATTTTATATGTTCGGCCAGACTTGTCAGATCGGGCGGATAAAATCATTCTTCCCGGTTTGCCTGCTGTGGGTGACGGCTTGTGCCATTCATGGGCAAGCGGTCATGCACGGCTTTCCGCTTACGGCTCAAAGGAACAGCAAAAAAGAAAAAGTCCTCTGAAAATCCGTAAAAGCACCTCCTTGGCATAAGCGCAAAAAGAAATGGGCCTCGCGTCATAAGTCTGAAACGATAATCGCTCGTTCAGGCGTGACGCAAAGCCCTTTTCTCCGCTTATGCGGTAGTCGGCATACGGTCGTCCAAAATCCTTTTGGGCGATGGTGTACCGACGGACAAAACCGCTTTTACGGAAAAGCCCGCAAAAATAAGGTGAAAAAATCAGGGAGATTTTGTCTTAATCTCCCGTTTTATTTGTACTTTTGCAATTGAAGAGTTCTTTGAAGGTTACGCAACGTGCAGAAGGATGATGCAGTAGATAACTAACTAAATCGTAACCTATTACCATAATGAGCGGATAATGCATGCTCATTTTCAATATCTTAGACCTTTCTCATAACTTCCTGCCACAAAATTATAAATAATAATCCTAAATCATAAAATATTACGTGTTTTTTTCCCTCGTTTGAGAAAAAGTCCTTACATTTGTATGCGTTAAAACAAAGCTTGATTTTAATTCTAAAAACTACGATATTATGTTTTCTAACCAAGATTTAAATCAGATAGCACAGCGGGGTAATACACCTGAAGCTATCAAACATCAACTCACAGAGATAAAGGAGGGATTTCCGTTTTTGAAGATAGAAGCAGCTGCAGCTGTTGGTAATGGTATATTATCGCTTGATTCTGCACAAGTAGAGAGGTTCGTTAACGAATGGGCTACTTATCTTAGTGATCAGCACACCATTGTGAAGTTCGTACCAGCGAGTGGTGCTGCGAGCCGAATGTTCAAGAATCTCTTTGCGTTCCTTTCTGCTGACTATGATGAGCCGACAACAGATTTTGAGAAATACTTCTTTGAAAATATAAAGAAGTTTGCTTTCAAGAAGGCTCTTTGTGCTAAATGTAAGGAGAACGAAGGCGAGTGTGTTTGTGATCTTATTAAGCACGGCAAGTATAAGGCTGTTGTAGCAAACCTGCTTGAGGCAAAGGGTTTGAACTATGGTCAGTTGCCAAAAGGCTTGTTGTTGTTCCATCAGTATGAGGATGGTCCGCGTACCCCAATGGAAGAGCATCTCGTGGAAGCAGCACTTTATGCTTGTTCTGACGGTAAGGCGAACATCCACTTCACAGTCTCGCACGACCATCTCGAACTCTTCAAGAAGAAGGTGGCAGAGAGTCTGCCTTACATGGAGAAGAAGTTCAATGTGCAGTTCAATGTGAGCTTCTCTGAGCAGAAACCAAGTACTGATACTATCGCAGCAAATCCGGATAACACGCCTTTCCGCAACGAAGACGGCACATTGCTGTTCCGTCCAGGCGGTCATGGCGCTCTTATTGAGAACCTGAACGAGATAGATGCAGACGTTGTATTCATCAAGAATATCGACAACGTTGTGCCGGATAGAATCAAGGACGAGACTGTTTTGTACAAGAAGCTTATTGCCGGCGTTCTTGTTGACACACAGAAGAAGGTGTTCGAATATCTGCGCGAACTCGAGGCTGGCGTGCCTTCTCGCGAGAAACTTGCAGAGATGCTGCGTTTCGTTGAGATAATATTGTGCTGCAAGAAGGCTGGCGCTGCAGAACTAACAGATGCCGAATTGGCTGAATACCTCAAGATAAAGTTTAATAGACCTATTCGCGTTTGTGGTGTAGTTAAGAATGTTGGTGAGCCTGGTGGCGGCCCGTTCCTCTGCTACAATAGTGATGGTACTGTTAGCCCACAGATTCTTGAGTCGAGCCAGATTGATACGAACAATGAGGAGTATGTACGTATGTTCAAAGAAGGCACTCACTTCAATCCTGTTGATCTTGTTTGTGCAACAAAGGACTATAAGGGCAATCGTTTCAATCTGCCAGAGTACGTTGACAAGAAGACTGGTTTTATCTCTTCGAAGAGCAAGAATGGCAAGGAGTTGAAGGCTCTCGAACTTCCAGGTCTTTGGAATGGTGCGATGAGCGATTGGAGCACCATCTTTGTAGAAGTGCCAATCGGAACATTTAATCCAGTGAAGACCGTTAACGATTTACTGCGTGAGCAGCATCAATAATCAATGTGTCACGATCGATGCGCATGTGCGTATCGGTCGTGGCGTATTATGAAATGATGAAATGCGCTCTGTTCCTGTTGGAGTTTGCTTCATCAAATTTAAATTTAATCATAATTATTAGATGAATATCAATTTAAGGATATTAAATTATTTGTTTGTGCTTGTTTGCCTGATTGCAGGAACAAGTATGTCTGTGCGTGCAGAAGAACGTAAGTTTACTCGCATCAATAGTATTTCGGAGTTGGAAAGTGTTGAAGGTTTTATTGTTGTTAATGAGTATTATAAGCGTGCTCTTTCTGAATGGGATGGAACAACGGGGTTTAATTCTGTAGCTATAAATTTAGACAATGGAGTTGTAACGGCAAGTGATAAGGTTACAACTCTTAAGGTTGAAAAAAATGGTAATTACTATTATTTGAAAACTGCAGATGGTTTATATTTGTCAAATGCGTCAGCAGGTACTGCAAATGCTTGTAAATTGAAGGATGTACCAGATGAAACTTCCAAAGTTGAAATAACATTTTTCACAGATTATGTTAATATTTTCTTTGCAAAAAATGTAAAAAGATCTCTTCTTTATAGTGACAATTCTAAATTATTTACTTGTTACAATTCTGACTATTATAAGCAAGATGTTCGAATGATATCATTATATATAAGTACTGGTGAAGTAGTTCCTCCTAATCCTCCTGAGCCTCCAACTTTACAACCAACTTCAGTCAAATTTAGCTCAGCATCCTTGACAATACTCAAAGGCAAGAAATATACTTTACCTACAGCAACGGTTTTGCTTGATAATGGCGAAGAACTTACTGATGCACAGCTTGCATACTCAAGTAGTAATGAGAATGTCGCATCTGTAAATGCGTCAACAGGAGAAGTGACGCTAAAAGATTTTGGAACGACAACTATAACTGCTAAGTATGCAGGTTCTGATATGTATAAAGGATCTGAAGACTTCTATACTTTGATATATCAAGACAGATTAGGTAATCCTACAATTGTATTCTCGGCTCATGATAGAGCCTTTGCAGCAGTTACCACTCAAAAAGCAGATAAAACTGATGATGTTTGGAAAAGCTATCAATTTATTTCAAGTAATGGGGATGCTTATCCTTTTAGACTTAGAACATGTTATAGGGATAGTCATGGTTTCTTAACAAATCTACCAGGCGGATCTGACTTTCTTGAAGCACCAATTTTTAATGCAGACAAAGGTTTTATTGTTAGAGTGACCTTTGATCAAAAGAGTATAGAAAACTGGCCGACTATAGTTGGTATAGATAATACAACATATACAAAAAATGGTAAAGGAGAGGTCAATGGCACAATTGAGTACGAATTTACAGAACGTATCGAGGGGGCTATATCTTTCCGTCTCAGAGCTGCACATCTTTGTTTTATTAAGAAAATAGAGATATTTATCAGTTCAAATCCACCTCTTGATATTGATGAGAAGGATACAAAGACTGTTGAGACACTGAAGCAGAACGATGAGAAGTTTGTACAATTCAAATTGAATAGACGTTTTGTCAATGATGGAAAGTGGTACACGATATGTCTGCCTTTTAATATCAGTCAGCAACAATTAGCAAAGGCATTCGGGGTTGACTACGTAGACTTGCGAACATTCGATCACATGGAGGGAACAACAATGTTCTTTAAGACAGAAGAGAATATTGAGGCAGGTGTACCATATCTTATAAAACCTAATACGGATATAGAAGGAGTAGTGTTTGATGACGTTAAAATAGCTATGAAGGCTAATCCTACACTGCAGATAGGTAAGGATGGATATTATATGCAAGGCGTGTATGAGCCTACCGACTTGTACATTGATGGAACACACGTATTTCTTGGCAGCGAAAATAGATTCTTCCGACCATCTAAAACTAATCATACGATGAACGGCATGAGGGCATACTTTGTTATTCCAAAGGATGCGGTGAATAAGATATTAAGCTACAATGCTGATTCAGAAGCTACCAGTATCGTTGCTACTGGTGCCAACTTACAACCAAAGGATCATAAAGTGTATAATATCAGTGGCATGTATGTAGGCGATAGCAATTACGACCTTATGCCAGGTACGTACATTGTTGACGGTAAAAAGGTTTTAATATCAAACCAATAGTTTTAGATATCAGTAAATAAAGAAATGGGGCTATAGAACAAACTGTCTATAGTCCCATTTCTTATGTCTTTTGTTGGTTGCATTATAGTGCTATGTCATGCAAAATCTCTCCAATGGTTGGGTGGATATGAATTGCGTTTGCAAGGTCAGTGATGGTTGCACCTTTACTCATCAGAGCGGAAATCTCCTGCACCATGTCTGACGAGTGTGCTCCAAAGGCATGACAACCGAGGAGTTTTCCGTCCGCTTTATTGACAAACAACTTCACCATGCCGTCTGTCTCGTTCATTGCGAGTGCCTTGCCGTTAGAACGGTGGAAGCCCTTACGGCATTCGTATTCGCATCCCTCTGCTTTCAGTTGGTCTTCGCTTTTGCCTACGCTTGCTGCTTCAGGATAAGTGAAGATTGCTGACGGCATAACATTAAAATTGATTTCGTCCTCTTTGCCGAGAATCTTGTTTACGACATGCAGCCCTTGGAAGGTTGCTGCATGAGCGAGCATACAGCGTCCATTTACATCACCGATGGCATATATGCTTTCAACGTTTGTGCGGAAATCATCGTCTACAGCGATTCCCTTCGGCGAGTATTCAACGCCTGCGAGTTCGAGGTCAAGACCTTCGATGTTTGGTTTACGTCCTGTGGCAATGAGCACAACGTCTGCATCCAGTTGAGCAGGCTTACCTTTTTTCTCGTAGGTGATGGTGAACTGGCGCTTGCCGTCCTCTGTAGTTGTCTCTGCGATTGACTTAACAGCCGATTGCATAGAGAACTCAACACCGCGCTTGCCTATAGTCTGGCGCAGACGCTTTGCGATGTCCGAATCAAGAACCGGCAGACACTCCTTAAGGAACTCAATCACACTCACCTTGCTACCGAAGCTGCTGAACACGGAAGCGAACTCCATACCGATAACTCCTGCACCGATGATGCACAAACGCTCAGGAATATTGTCGATGTCGAGAAGTTCTGTAGATGTGATAACGCCTGGTAATGTTGTACCTTCTATTGGCGAACACTTCGAGTCGCTGCCGGTAGCTATCATAATGTTGTCGGCTGTGTACTCTTCGTCGCCTACGACAACAGTCTTGCTGTCCTTGAAGTGAGCGAAACCACGAACGAAGGTAATGCCTGGAGTCTGCATCAGAGTCTCGATGCCGCTGCGCAGCTGTTCTACAACCTGTTGCTTGCGCTCCATAACTTTCGGGAATTGAAGTTGGAAACCATCAAGTGCCACGCCGAAGACATCAGCATGTTGCATGGTGTCTATAACTTCTGCATTTCGACAGAGAGTCTTTGTCGGTATACAGCCGCGGTTCAAGCATGTGCCTCCAGCCTCGGCTGCTTCAATGATGGTCACGGTGAGTCCATGTTGTGCAGCATAGTGCGCAGCACGATAGCCTCCGGGTCCCGAACCTATAATGATAAGATTTGTTTTTGTCATTTTGTTTATAGTTGATATTAAAAAGGTGTGCCAAAATAGAATATATCGGGCTGAGCCCTATTTATTTTAAGTTCTATTTTAACACACCCTTTATGGTTAATTAGTTGGAAAGCTGCTTCCAAGTAAGTATCGGTTGCTTGGCAGCCAGTACATCATCAACACGACCGGTTGGAGTGTTGTGCGGAGCTGTCTTCACCTCTTCCGGAGTTGCTTTTGCCTCCTCTGCAATCTTACGCAGAACAGCGATGAACTCGTCGAGCGTTTCCTTGCTTTCGTTTTCTGTCGGCTCAATCATCATAGCCTCGTGGAACAGTAACGGGAAGTAGATCGTAGGAGCGTGATAGCCGTAGTCGAGCAAGCGTTTTGCTACGTCCATTGTTGTCACACCCGTTGACTTATCCTTCAAGCCGTTGAACACGAACTCGTGTTTGCAGACTGTTGGTATTGGCAATTCATATACATCCTTCAATGCCTCCTTGATGTAGTTAGCGTTGAGTGTAGCAAGCGGACCAACCATGCGTATATGTTCCTTGCCGAGAGTGAGGATGTAGGTGTATGCGCGGAGCATAACTGCGTAGTTGCTGAAGAACTCACCAACATGCACGTTGAAGTCCTGATCGTTTGAAGTTACGATGTGATAACGATCGCCAACCTTCTCAACCTTCGGTACAGGCAAGAACTGCTCCAATCCCTTACGTACGCCGACTGGACCAGAACCAGGACCGCCACCGCCATGAGGTGTAGAGAATGTCTTGTGCAGGTTGATGTGCATAACGTCGAAGCCCATATCGCCAGGGCGGCAAACGCCAAGCATCGGGTTGAGGTTTGCTCCGTCGTAGTACATCAAGCCACCACACTCGTGAACGAGTTTCTGTATCTCAGGTATCTCGCGCTCGAAGAGTCCCAACGTGTTCGGGTTAGTCATCATCACAGCAGCTACGGTGTCGTCAAGCAGACCGCGAAGGTCGTTAACGTCAACAACGCCCTGAGCTGTAGACTTCACTTCCACAATCTCCAAACCACAGACAGCTGCAGAAGCCGGGTTTGTGCCGTGAGCAGAGTCGGGTACGATGACCTTTGTGCGCTTCAAGTCGCCACGGCTCTGATGATATGCACGGATAATCATCAAACCGGTAAGCTCGCCGTGAGCACCTGCAAACGGATTGAGTGTGAACTCCTCCAAACCGGTTATTGCAGAGAGAGCCTTCTGCATGTCGTAGTACACTTGCAATGCGCCCTGGCATGTATCCTCAGGTTGCAATGGGTGTAATGCTGCAAACTGTGGTAAAGCGGCAATCTCTTCGTTGATGATAGGGTTGTACTTCATTGTACAGCTACCGAGAGGGTAGAAGCCGTTGTTGACACCGAAGTTATTTGCGCTAAGATTGGTGTAGTGGCGTACCACGGTCAGTTCGTCACACTCCGGCAATTTAGCATCTTCGCTGCGACGCATTTCTGTCGGCACTTCGTGATGTCCGAACTCGTTCTTAGGGAGCGAGTAGCCACGGCGTCCGGGTTTAGACAACTCAAAAATCAAGTTTCCATAAAGACGATTGTTCATAGCTTTTCCTCCTTTGCAATATTAACGAGTTTATCAATTTCTTCCTTAGTGCGCTTTTCGGTAACGGCAAACATCAATGTGTCAGTGTCAACCTTCACACCGCCTAAGATGCCGTTCTCGATGAAACGCTGTTGCAAACGGTCGACATCGCCGTTGTACTTAACGCAGAACTCATTGAAGAACGGACGCTCGTATTTGTCTGAGAACAAACCGGTTGCAATCAAAGCATCGTGCAGATAATGAGCACCATCGTATGACATCTGAGCAGCCTCCTTCACACCTTCCTTGCCCATTACAGACATATAGATAGTGACGAAGAGAGCCATCAACGACTCGTTAGAGCAGATGTTCGATGTAGCCTTCTGACGGCGGATATGCTGTTCGCGGGCCTGCAATGTAAGGACGAATACGCGTTGTCCGCGATTGTCTACAGTCTTGCCGACGATACGTCCCGGCATCTTGCGCATGAGCTTTTCTGTGCAGCACATATAGCCTACAGATGGTCCGCCGAATGCCATCGGAATGCCCAACGACTGACCGTCGCCTACAGCTACGTCAGCACCCCATTCGCCTGGAGTCTTGAGCAATGCAAGGTCGGCAGCCACGCTGTTCACGATGAACAACGATTTCTGTGCATGACATGAATCAGCAAAGCCAGTGAAGTCTTCAACAATACCATGATAGTTAGGCTGTTGAACGATTACGCCAGCCACGCCGCCATTTTCGAGGCGAGCGTCCATCTGAGCCTTGTCTGTAGCGCCATCGTTCTCGGGGATAAGCTCCACGTTGAAGCCGTGGAAGTGGGCGTATGTCTTCACAACATTAAGTACCTTCGGGTCTACAGAAGCAGAAACGAGCACCGTGTCGGTCTTCTTTGTAGAAGCAAGAGCCATGATTGCAGCCTCGGCAGTAGCGGTAGAGCCGTCGTACATGGATGCGTTTGATACGTCCATGCCGGTGAGTTCAGCCATCATGCTCTGATATTCGAAGATGTAGTGGAGTGTACCCTGCGAAATCTCTGCCTGATACGGAGTGTAGCTTGTGAGGAACTCTGAGCGCGAGATGATGTTCGGCACTACAGCTGGTGTGTAATGGTCGTAGCATCCTGCTCCTGCAAATACAGTCAATCGGCGATTCTTCTCGCCGAGTTTCTCGAACAACGAGCGAATCTCTGTTTCGCTCATCGGCTCGGGTAAATCGTATTCACCACGGAAGCGAATCTGCTCAGGCACGTCGGCATAGAGATCGTCGAGCGAATTCATGCCGGCCTGCTTGAGCATCTGTTCTATTTCTTCCTTGGTCTGTGGAAAAAATTTGAAGTTCATAGTTTGATCGGTTTATTGCCAGCTGTTAAGCTGACAATGGGTGATTTGATGTGCTTCGGTTATTCTTTATTGCACAACTCCTCGTATGCAGTAGCATCCATAAGAGCGTCGAGCTCAGACTTGTCTGACATCTGAACCTTCATGATCCAGTTCTCGAAAGCATCCTCGTTGAGGAGCTCGGGCTTGTCCTCGAGAGCTTCGTTCACTTCAACCACAGTACCCGAAACTGGAGAGATAAGGTCGCTGGCAGCCTTTACGCTTTCTACAGCACCGAAGTCCTCATCGGCTTCAACCTCGTCGTCTACCTCAGGCATGTCAACGTAAACCACGTTGCCCAATGCGTGCTGAGCATAGTCGGTGATACCTACATAAGCGAAATCGCCTTCAACCTTTACATATTCGTGTGACTCTGAATAGAAGAGTCCTTCAATTACTTTTGCCATAATAGATTTGTTTTTTAATTGTTATTTAGTTTAAATTTTATTCTTGTATTATAAGGTGTGCAGATAGGGGTGCGCAGATAGGCTGCGTGGGTATGGCAAGGATGCCATACCCTCCTATGAATTGTTCTGCAATTACTTCTTGTAGTGCTTGTCGTAGAACTTCTTCTTTACAACAACGCCCGGGAAGGTCTTCTTTCTGATCTGAATCTCAAGCTCTGTGCCGAGCTTTGCGAAGCGTGCGTCGATGAGAGCCATGCAGACCGACTTGTCTGAAGAGATGGTGTGGTAGCCGGTAGTTACCTCACCAATTTCTTCACCCTCATGGAGCACCTTATATCCGTGACGTGGAATAGCACGGTCGCTGAGCTCGATGCCTACCACCTTCTGCTTTACGCCTTCAGCCTTCTGTGCGGCAAGCGCCTCCTTACCGATGAATTCAGGCTTGTCGAGCTTGCAGAACATACTCAAGCCAGCCATTACCGGCGAAATCTCGCTTGAGAGCTCGTCGCCATAGAGCGGCAGACCAACCTCGAAGCGAAGGGTGTCACGGCAACCGAGTCCGCAAGGCTTGCAGCGGTCAGAAGCCATAAGCTTATCCCACTGCTCGTTGATGAAAGCGTGAGAAGCGTAGATTTCGAATCCGTCCTCACCAGTATAACCGGTGCGGCTTATGATGATTGTCTCGCCAGCAACGTCGATAGTCTTTGTTGTATAGAACACGAGGTCCTTGCACTCCAATCCGAGCACTTCCTCTACTACTTGTTCTGCCTCCGGACCCTGCACTGCGAGTTGTCCGTAGTATTCTGAGCGGTTCTCGAACTCTACGTCGAAACCTTCCAGGTGGCTCTTCATCCACTCTACGTCCTTGTCAATGTTTGCAGCATTGATAACGAGGAAGAAGTCGTTTTCAGCCATCTTGTAAACCAAGAGGTCGTCAACGGTGCCACCGTTCTCGTAGCACATCATGCCGTAGAAAATCTTGCCAGGCTCAGCTCCACGCACGTCGTTAGTGAAGATATGGCTTACGTAGCGTTCTGCGTCCGGACCCTTAACCGTTACTTCGCCCATGTGCGACACGTCAAAAACGCCACAATGCTGGCGTACGGCGTTGTGCTCGTCGGTGATGTTCGAGTACTGGATTGGCATGATAAATCCGCCAAACGGTTGCATCAAAGCTCCGAGAGCTACGTGCTTGTCATAGAGACATGTTTTCTTTTCCATATTAGTAGTGTTTAGGTTTATTTCTTATACATTATTTATTAAGTAGAAGCTCAACAAAGTCGGTTTTCTTCAGATTGAGTATAACATCGTCGAGTCGGTCGGGTAGGGCTGCTTCAACGTCTTCTTTCGTGAGATGCTTGTCGATGAGTGGGGCTATCACTTGCTGACCGATGTCGCCTACGAGGAAGTAGTCGCCCTTGATGTCCACATCCTTTATTACGTCGTTCTTCATCTCGATGTTCACGACAAAGTCGCCCACGTCTTCTATTCTGCCTTGGCGCTGAATGTTGTATCGTGGGTTGTTGCCGTAGATGAATTCTGGCGTCAGGTATTCCTCTTCGATGCGCGAAATCTCGTCCATTGCAGCCTTGTCGAGCACCACCTCTCTACTGCAGAGGTCGTTCTTGACGAATGCCTTGAACGCCTCAATGTCCATCTCGATGTGGTCTTTAAGCAGCGTGATGTGCTGTCTGACACTGTTTATGCCCTTCGATATGAGTTTCTCGTCCGAAGGTGTTATGGCTCCAACCATATTCTGCATGTTGGTGTCGTAGAGCATGGTGCCGTGTACGATGCTTCGACCGGGTATGTGGTAGAACGCATTGCCCGACACTTTGCGGTCACCAATCATTATATCGTTGCGTCCGCTTGCTGTTGCCGGCACTCCGAGTTTGCGAAGCATCTCTACGACCATACCTATATATTTGCTGAACGTGAGGTTCACGTTCTCGTCATGTGTGATGTACGAGAACATAATGTTGCTCTTGTCGGCATATACGCAGCCTCCACCGCTTTTTCTGCGGAATGTGTTTATGCCATGTGTGCGGCAGTATTCCAAGTTTACTTCACTCTGTATGAGCTGGTTACGACCAAATATAACGGTAGGGGTCACTTGCCACATGAAGAAATAATCGTCGCTATCCATGTGTCGTGCAACGTATTCCTCCATAGCAAGATAGTACGTTAATCGCTTTTCTTCCGTGGTAGTAGGTAAGGTTACGTATATCATAGTTTTAGGTTTATTGTTTGTCGTATGCAAACTTACATAAAATTCTTTATTTGCAAGTGTTTTTAAGAATGTTTTTTCGGATGTTGTAGTATTTTTTTAACGTTTATTTCCTTTGCGACTGAATATTATCTCGTTGTTAGTTGCTTGTTTAGTGCTTTTAAAGTGGTAGATGTATGATAGACCCCGACCGCAACCTAATCAAGTTGCGGTCGGGGTCTATGTCGGTTGCGTACGGAACTCGGATGGGTTGCGTTCGGTACACCATGACTTGAGTTCTGCTTTAATGTTACATTTGTTCAACTTTAGCGTTGTGAAACAAGCACTTTAGCGCAATGAAACAAGCGTTTAAACATTGTTATTGGTGAGCTTCTCGCGCAGATAATATCCGGTTATACTCTCTTTGCAACGCACGATGTCCTCCGGGGTGCCGCAACAAACAATGTTTCCACCTTTGTTGCCTCCTTCTGGACCTAAGTCGATGATATAGTCACCGCACTTGATGACATCCAGGTTATGCTCGATGATTACAATGGTGTGTCCACGTGTTATGAGGGCGTTGAATGAGTCAAGCAAGCGATGAATGTCGTGGAAGTGCAAGCCGGTTGTTGGCTCATCGAAGATGAACATCGTGGGCTCCTGACGTTCCTGACTGATGAAGTAAGCGAGTTTTACACGCTGGTTCTCACCACCTGAGAGGGTCGAAGAGTTCTGTCCAAGTTTGATGTAGCCCAAGCCGACATCTTCCAACGGCTTCAGACGTGTAACGATGGTGTTGTTGCCATACTCGGTGAAGAACGCGATTGCCTCCGAGACGGTCATCTCAAGCACATCATATATATTCTTGCCGTGATATCGAACGTCAAGGATTTCCTTCTTGAAACGATGTCCGTGACATGCGTCGCACTTCAATACCAAGTCTGCCATGAACTGCATCTCAACCATCACCACTCCTGCGCCTTTACATTCCTCACATCTACCGCCTTCGGCGTTGAATGAGAAGTATTGCGCCGTATATCCCTCTTGCTTGGCAAGTGGCTGGTCGGCAAAAAGCTGGCGTATTGCATCGTAGGCTTTCACGTAAGTGGCAGGGTTCGAGCGTGTGCTTTTGCCTATCGGGTTCTGGTCTACAAACTCTACGTGTGCCAGCTTTTTCCAGTCGCCTTCGAGCGAAGAGTAGTCGCCTGGCATGTCTGCTACCTCGTTGAGATGGCGCTTGAGGGCAGGGTATAGGATGCCCTTTATCAGCGATGACTTGCCTGAACCGCTCACACCTGTGACTACGGTCATCACGTTCAGCGGTATCTTTACGTCGATGCCACGCAAGTTGTTCATGCGTGCGCCTTTTATGTCCACCGACATGTTCCAAGGACGGCGCGATTGTGGAACAGGAATAATGTCCTGTCCGGTAAGATAGCGCACGGTGTGACTATTGTTTTTCGACTTGTCATATTGCTGATCAGCGCTTTGGTTGAGAATGTCCTCAATAGAACCTTCAAACACAATTTCGCCACCAAGACGTCCGGCATCAGGACCAACGTCGACAAGGTAGTCGGCTGCACGCATTATCTCTTCGTCGTGTTCTACAACAATTACTGTGTTATGCAGTTTCTGCAGTTCGCGCAGCACGTGTATGAGTTTGTCGGTGTCGCGGCTGTGCAGACCGATGCTCGGCTCATCAAGAATATATACCGATCCGACGAGCGAACTGCCAAGATTTGTTGTGAGGTTAATGCGCTGACTCTCGCCACCACTCAATGTGTTTGATGGGCGGTTGAGTGTGAGGTAGCCCAAACCCACATCCTGCAAGAACTGCAGGCGACTCGTGATCTCGTGCAGCAGTCGCTCGGCAATCTTCTTCTCGTTTCCTTCCAATACAAGGTTGTCGAACCACGCCTTCAGATTGTCTACCGATTTCTCGATAAGTTCGGTGATGCTCATGCCTCCAATCTTTACCCATGTGGCTTCAGGGCGCAGTCGGGTGCCATGACATTTGGGGCATATTGTTTTGCCACGATAACGGCTGAGCAGTACGCGGTATTGTATCTTATGCTGATTCTCCTTCACCATTTGGAAGAAGGCATCAATGCTCACTTGCTCTCTTTGACTTAAGTGCTTGTCAGACGGCAGACCATGCCACAACATTGCCTTCTGTGTTGCGGTCAGCTCGAAGTAGGGGGTGAAGATAGGGAAGTTGTCGTTGGCTGCTCGTCGGCAGAACTCCTTCATCCACATGCCGAGCTTCTCGCCATGCCAGCATTGCACACAACCGTCATATACACTGAGCGAGGAGTTGGGGATCACGAGGTTCTCGTCTATTCCAATCACTTTGCCATAGCCCTCACATTCCGGACAAGCACCGGCAGGCGAGTTGAACGAGAACATATTGTCGTTTGGTTTCTCGAAAGTCATGCCATCGGCTTCAAACTTTGTAGAGAAGTCGTAGACGAGGTTGGCTGGGAAGAAAACAATGCGGCAACTGCCATTGCCTTCATAGAAAGCTGTCTCTACCGAGTCGGTAAGGCGTGAGATTGTATCTTTGTTGTTGCTGACACTCATTCGGTCGATGAGGATGAAGATGTCTGCAACATTTACTGATTGCAATACAGTTGTATTAGCGATGAAATCGTCAATTCTTACAAACTCGTTTTTGTAGAAGATACGCGAATAGCCTTGCTTTATTTCCGAAGAAAGTTGTGTGACTATATCTCTACCTTCGATCAACGTAAGTGGACTGAGCACTGCAAACTTGGTGCCTTCGGAATATTGGCGTGTACATTCAATAACATCCTCTACGGTGTGGACCTTCACCTCGTTGCCGCTAATTGGCGAATAGGTATGTCCGATGCGTGCAAAGAGCAGGCGCAGGTATTCGTAAATCTCGGTTGTGGTGCCGACTGTGCTTCGCGGATTGCGTGATATTACCTTCTGTTCTATGGCTATAGCCGGTGGCAAACCTTTTATGAAATCGCACTCAGGCTTGCACATTCTGCCCAAATACTGTCGGGCATAAGACGATAGCGATTCTACATAACGTCGCTGACCTTCGGCATACAATGTGTCGAAAGCCAGCGACGATTTACCGGAGCCAGAGACTCCGGTAATAACGATAAACTTATCGCGTGGTATCTTAAGGCTCACGTTCTTTAGGTTGTTGACACGTGCACCTTTGATTTCAATGTATTTCTCCATCTTAAGAATTCATAGATAATAGGAATTCCTCGTTGTCGCGGGTTTTGCTCATGCTGTCGTGGATGGTGTTCATCGCCTCTATCGGGTTCATGTCGGCAATGTACTTGCGCAGTATCCACATACGGTCGAGTGTGGTCTTGTCCTGAAGCAGATCGTCGCGGCGTGTGCTTGAAGCAACAAGGTTGACAGCCGGGAATATACGCTTGTTGGAGAGTGAGCGGTCGAGCTGCAACTCCATGTTGCCCGTACCCTTGAACTCTTCGAAGATTACTTCGTCCATCTTCGAACCTGTATCGATGAGTGCTGTTGCAATGATTGTAAGCGAACCGCCACCTTCAATGTTACGTGCCGCACCGAAGAAACGCTTCGGCTTCTGAAGAGCATTAGCGTCCACACCACCAGTAAGCACTTTGCCTGATGCTGGCGATACGGTGTTATATGCACGCGCAAGGCGAGTGATTGAGTCGAGGAATATAACGACATCGTGTCCGCATTCTACCATACGCTTTGCCTTCTCAAGTACGATGCCTGCAATCTTTACATGGCGTTCTGCAGGCTCATCGAATGTAGAGGCGATAACTTCTGCATTCACGGTGCGAGCCATATCGGTAACCTCCTCTGGACGTTCGTCGATAAGAAGCATCATCAGATATGCCTCGGGGTGGTTGGCTGCAATGGCGTTGGCGATGTCCTTCATCAAGATGGTCTTACCGGTTTTTGGCTGAGCCACAATGAGGGCGCGCTGACCCTTACCGATAGGTGAGAAGATATCTACAATGCGAGTGCTAAGATTTGTTGTAGCCTTGTCACCGCAGAGATTGAACTTCTCGTCTGGGAAGAGTGGGGTGAGGTGTTCGAAAGCGATGCGGTCGCGCACTTCCATGGGCTCTCTGCCATTGATAAGGTCAATACTTGTAAGTGGGAAGTATTTTTCACCATCATGCGGTGGACGTACATGACACTCGACAACGTCACCGGTCTTGAGACCATAGCACTTGATTTGCTGTGTAGATACGTATACGTCGTCTGGAGAAGACAGATAGTTGTAGTCGCTTGAACGCAAGAAACCATAACCGTCCGGCATCACTTCAAGTACACCGTTAGCTGTGATAAGATCGGTGAAGTCGAAAAGCGGCTCTGCAGGCTCCTGCTGTTGATATGCTCCTGCCTGATCCTGTGTCATGTTGTTGTTGGTAGGATTGTCGAACATGTCGTATGTTGGTACAACACCTTGGTCTTCAATAGGCAAATCAACTACGGTGATGAAATCGGTGCCGTCAGCAGGATCTTCATCCCAATACATGTCGTGAGGCATCTCTGACTCTTCTTCATTTGAAGAGTTGTGAGCATTTATCTTTGCTTGCAACTGCTCGATTAAACTTGTATCAGGAAGTTGATTTTCTGGATGGGGCTCACCATGGAAGGCTTCTTCTGGTATAACATCATTTGTATTGATGTTATTTGTATCCGTATCGTCTTTATTGGTGTCTTCTATGTCAGTGCTGTCTGCTACATAGGGAAGAGGCTCGTCGGTATTAGTTTTTGATATTTCTGATGGAACGGCATCTTCTTGTTCGTCCGTAGGCATCTGCTGCTTGCGTGCCTCTATAGCCGACAACAATTCGAGTTCTTTCTTAGATTTGCGTCCGCGATGTTTAGGAATTGCCTTGAGCAACTCTTCGGGTGATAAAGTTTCATCGTTTGAAGTTGTAGTTTCGGGTTCTACAACTTTTGTTGGTTCGGTATTAGTTGCTGCTACTTTATTCTTCTTAACATCGAAATTTTCTCCTTCAGAACCATTTACTGTATACACTTTGTCGGTGTCTTTCTTGACAATGCGTGTACGACGGCGTTTGGTACCTCCTAAAGGATTCTTATTGCCTTCTACTTCTGCTTGTCTGTCAAGGATTGCATATACTAACTCTTCATTATTGGTGTTATCTTGAACATCAATGTCTAAGTTGGTTGCAATGTCCTGCAATTCGGAAGTATTCTTATCTGATAGTTCGTCTTTGCTATACATAAATAGAATTTTAATTGGAAAGCTACGTTTCAGAACAGAAACGTAAGTGTTTTGAATTATTGTTTTGCAAAGTTACTGATTTTATTTGAAATATGGCGATAATTATTTGTTGTATTTTTGTTCGTTAACACGCATTAACATAGAGGTTGTCTGATTTGAATGGAAATGAAAAAAGGCGACTGCTATGAGCAATCGCCTTCTTATTAATTGTATTTATGGATGCAAATATCAATTATTCGCCCTTCTCCATCTTAGCCTTGAGCTCTGCAAGAGCGTCGAGGTCACCGAGAGTTGTGCTTGCAGCTACATTGTTGATAACTGGAGCAGCCTCCTTCTTAGCAGTGTTGTGCTTGCGTGGAGCCTTAACCTCGTCCTTAGCAGCCTCAAATGTGCGGCTATGTGAAAGAATGATACGTTTTGTCTCCTTAACGAACTCAATTACCTTGAACTCGAGCTCCTCACCAAGCTGTGCCTGTGTGCCATCCTCCTTAACGAGGTGCTTAGGAGTAGCGAAGCCCTCACCACCCTCGTTGAGAGTGATAACAGCACCCTTGTCCATCATCTCTGTAATCTTGCCTGTGTGTACAGAACCCGGTGTGTAGAGAGTCTCGTATGTATCCCAAGGATTCTCCTCAAGCTGCTTGTGACCAAGGCTGAGACGACGGTTCTCCTTGTCGATTTCGAGAACAACAACGTCGATGCTTGCACCTACCTGTGTGAACTCTGAAGGATGCTTTACTTTCTTTGTCCAAGAGAGGTCAGAGATGTGGATGAGACCATCAACACCTTCCTCAAGCTCTACGAAGATACCGAAGTTGGTGAAGTTGCGAACCTTAGCAGTGTGCTTGCTGCCTACCGGGTACTTAACCTCGATAGCCTCCCATGGATCTTCCTTAAGCTGCTTGATGCCGAGAGACATCTTGCGCTCTGCGCGGTCGAGTGTGAGGATAACTGCCTCTACCTCGTCGCCTACGTGGAGGAATTCCTGTGCTGAACGGAGGTGCTGGCTCCAGCTCATCTCTGAAACGTGGATAAGACCCTCAACGCCCGGAGCGATCTCAACGAATGCACCGTAATCAGCGATAACAACTACCTTACCCTTAACGTGGTCGCCTACCTTGAGATTCTCGTCGAGAGCATCCCATGGGTGCGGAGTGAGCTGCTTCAGACCGAGAGCGATACGCTTCTTCTCGTCATCGAAGTCGAGGATAACAACGTTAATCTTCTGGTCGAGTGCTACAACCTCGTGTGGATCGCTTACGCGGCCCCAAGAGAGGTCTGTAATGTGGATGAGACCGTCAACACCACCGAGGTCAACGAATACACCGTAAGATGTGATGTTCTTAACTGTACCCTCGAGGATCTGACCCTTCTCGAGCTTGCCGATAATCTCCTTCTTCTGTGATTCCAACTCAGCCTCGATGAGAGCCTTGTGAGAAACAACTACGTTGCGGAACTCCTGGTTGATCTTAACAACCTTGAACTCCATTGTCTTGCCTACGAATACGTCGTAGTCGCGTATTGGGTGAACGTCAATCTGGCTTCCCGGGAGGAATGCCTCAATTCCGAATACATCAACGATCATGCCACCCTTAGTGCGGCACTTGATGTAACCCTGGATAACTTCTTCGTTCTCAAGAGCTGCGTTAACACGCTCCCAACTCTTGCTAAGACGAGCCTTCTTGTGAGAGAGTACGAGCTGACCCTTGCGGTCCTCCTGGTTCTCTACATAAACCTCAACCTTGTCGCCTACCTTCAGCTCCGGGTTGTAACGGAATTCAGATGCAGGGATGATACCGTCGCTCTTGTAACCGATGTTTACGATAACCTCTTTCTTGTCGATAGAGATTACAGTACCCTCAACTACCTGTTGCTCAGAGACCTTGTTAAGTGTTTCGTCATAAGCCTTCTCAAGCTCCTGCTTGCTTACGTTCAAGCTACTTCCATTCTCAAACTCGTCCCAGTTGAAGTCTGCCAATGGCTGTACGTTCTTTAAATTTGACATAAAATTAGTAAAATTTGAAAATTAATAAAGTTAGACTTTATGTGAATTATTAAATCGAGTTGCAAAGGTACGCATATTTTCTCGTAATGATACAATTATATATAATATGTGTTTGTTTTATTAATTATCTTTAACGTTTTTGAGTTTGAAACGGTGCTTCTTACTTGCCTTGTGTGGTTCATAAATGGTTGGAATATCATCGGTTGGAGTAATGGTCACTGTGTTTCTGGTACCGCGATACTTTTGCCAGCGACTGTATATAGCACTAACGTAGTTGGCAGTCTCGCTACCGCGCATATATCCGTATTTTACAACAGGGTCATTATAGTATTCCGGAGTGCTGAGCTTGAGTACATATTCAGCTACGTGTATCCATTTATATGGGTTCTTGCCGTTCTTTTTGGCCAATGCCATTGCATCACGGATGTGGAAAAAGCCACCATTGTAACTCGCAAGGATGAAGAATTTGCGCTCTTCAGGGTTTCGTATGTCCATAAAGCGTGTGTTTAACTCGTTGATGTAACGTGCTGCTGCATAAATGTTTAGCTCTGGTTCGTACACGTCACTCTCTGCAAGTCCAAGGTGTTTCGCTGTTTCGGGCATAATCTGCATCAGTCCTTTTGCGCCTGCCCACGAATAAGCCTTCGGGTCGAAGCACGACTCTTGGTAGCATTGGGCTGCAAGAAGACGCCAGTCCCATCTTGCGATAGGGGCGTAGCGCTTGAAAAGGTGGTCGTAGTTGGAGATGATGCCTGCTTGTGTGTTCAGCATTGGGGCATACACATGTCTGTGGATGCTTTGTATGGAGAACAACTCTCTTTCCTCACGTTTTACATTTGCTGCAATCTCAGGCTTGTACCAGTTCTTGATGCTGTCTGCTAATTCTGTATTGTCGTCTCTTACAGCCCAGGAGAGTTTGCCTTGGTCTGTGCTGTATCCGCACGGTATTATACCTTTTGTGGAGGTCGGAATAGGGTATACAATCATATCTGCATCTCCAGATTCGAATTTTTTGACCATTTCATCGACGCTTCTGCAAATGTCAACGCGTAGAGACACGCCGATTTTCTGTGCAAATTTCTCGCACATAAGATACTGCGTGCCTAATTGTTTTCCTCTATATTCGTAATAAGTGTCTGGTCCACTTATAGTTAAAACGACCATTTCACCGCTTTCTTGAATGTCTCTGAGCGAGAATGTCTGCGATGTAGTGGTGTCTGTTCCGAACGTATCGCCCCAAGGAGTTTGCGTAGATTGTTGTTTCTCCGTGCAAGCTCCGAGTGCTATTATGAGTAGGAGTATGAGGATTGATTTTGTATGCATATAAACTTGTTCTCAATAGCCTACAAAAGTACAATAAATCTTGCATAATACCTAAAAATAACTTACTTTTGCGTGTTAATATTTGGGTTAAACTTTTTGAATTGTTGTTTATGAAACCATTAAAGGAATTGGTACGTACAAATGTGTTGAATATGGATATGCAAGTCTCAGACAATGATAGTCGGGTGCGTACAGAATCGTGTGTATGGCTCGATAGAGACGAGAACCCATATAATTCACCATATAATCGCTATCCAGACTCTTCGATGGCTGTATTGAAGGCGTCAATAGCTAAAATTAAGAATGTTCAAACTGCGAATGTGTTTATTGCAAATGGGCGTTATGCTTTGGTGGATTCCATGTATCGTTGCTTCTGTACGCCAGGTGTTGATAATGTTGTGATTGTTGAGCCTACGTATGATGTATATAGGACGATGGCAGAGTTGAATTGTGTTGAGAATAGAAGTGTACTTTTGGATGCCGATTTTCAATTGAATGCTGATCGAGTATTGGAGCAATGTGATGAGAATACAAAACTTATTTGGCTTTGTTCACCGAATACACCGACAGGTATTGCTGCAAATCCTGCAGAGGTTGAAGTACTGTTAGAGATGTTCGACGGAATAGTTGTTGTAGACGAATCGTATGTTGACTTTAGTAGTCAGTTATCATGGCGTACACGGTTAGGAAAGTTTGATAATCTTGTTGTCTTGAATACAATGGATAATTCATGGGGATGTGCTGCTATTGGCGTTGCTATGCTTTATGCAAGTAGCGAACTCGTGAATATGTTGAATAGGGTGGCGTTGCCGTTTGGTTTGAATTCATTGTCACAAAAGGTGGCTATAGATCAATTGCGCGATACTTTCGAAGCTGAGAAGCGTGTACGCTTCATCATCCTTGAACGCCAGCGTATGATTTCTGCCTTTATGGATTTGTCTATATGTGTTCAGGTATATCCTTCAGAAACAAACTTTTTGCTTGTGAAGTTCGAAGACGCTCAAGCTGTATATAAATATCTGTTAGATAAGGGAATCGTAGTTAAAAATTGTGCATATATGCCTTTGTGTGAGAATTGTCTGCGCATAACAATTGGTGCAAAACCAGAGAATAACGAGTTGCTTTCTGCTTTGCGCCAGTACTAAGTTATAAGATGGTGTCGTTCGGATGTGTTATGGCTCATATAATATTGTTGTGTTTTTAACAATCTGTATTTCTTATGCAAACAACT